>BFBZ01000001.1_pt2 | contig 242596 bp, 173 predicted proteins | sample 1888401 | NCBI WGS metagenome assembly BFBZ01 (sample SAMD00112614, study PRJDB3348) | symbiont metagenome | host: Chara braunii
GGTGCCGAAGTGCCTCATCCACCAAAACAAGGATTGAAACCCTACGAGGACATGAGGACGGACACGAGGTTTTTCGGGGCCGAAGTGCCTCATCCACCAAAACAAGGATTGAAACGGACCAGTTCCGCTGCCGGTCCCACCACCCAGGCGCCGAAGTGCCTCATCCACCAAAACAAGGATTGAAACGTTGGCGCAAAAACATGGACCTGAAAAACGCCATCGCGCCGAAGTGCCTCATCCACCAAAACAAGGATTGAAACATGCGCTCGAGCACCATGGCGATGCCTGCCTCGAGCGGCCGAAGTGCCTCATCCACCAAAACAAGGATTGAAACTTGATCTCGTTGTACTCAAACTGCCCATCGGTGACCGCCGAAGTGCCTCATCCACCAAAACAAGGATTGAAACCCCTCATACTCGGTGACAAAGAGCGACCGAGGGGGATGCCGAAGTGCCTCATCCACCAAAACAAGGATTGAAACCCAGATGCGTCCGCGAAACCGATCCCTACGACTTGGGGCCGAAGTGCCTCATCCACCAAAACAAGGATTGAAACGTCTCATCCTGGCCGTCAATCGTGCGCGTAAAGATGGCCGAAGTGCCTCATCCACCAAAACAAGGATTGAAACATCAATGGGCCGAACAGAACCCTCACTATCTCATGCCGAAGTGCCTCATCCACCAAAACAAGGATTGAAACTACAGCCTCAGACCCGGGATACCGCGGAGCTCGCCCGGCAGCCGAAGCGCCTCATCCACCAAAACAAGGATTGAAACATCGCCTTCCAGGCGTTCTCACCAAAGATGCCGGCAGCCGAAGCGCCTCATCCACCAAAACAAGGATTGAAACCTGCATGGACGGCTCTCGCGCATTCCGTTCTCGCGAGCCGAAGCGCCTCATCCACCAAAACAAGGATTGAAACATCCATTCCCGCCTTTTGCCGCGCCTCGACCAGGCGGGGCCGAAGCGCCTCATCCACCAAAACAAGGATTGAAACCGTAGTGCTGCCTCCGAAGGCGGTGGCGCGTCGTGCCGAAGCGCCTCATCCACCAAAACAAGGATTGAAACTCCTGACGAAGGCCGAGACGACGGTGATCCCCCCGGCCGCCGAAGCGCCTCATCCACCAAAACAAGGATTGAAACCTGAGTGGCGCGAGGAGTATTGGTGGGCGAAGGATCAAGCCGAAGCGCCTCATCCACCAAAACAAGGATTGAAACATCCAATCCATGTCCTCTTCGAGGATCATGAATTGATGCCGAAGCGCCTCATCCACCAAAACAAGGATTGAAACTATACGCAAATTTCGACGATGCGACTGTTCGCACCAGCCGAAGCGCCTCATCCACCAAAACAAGGATTGAAACCGCTAACACGATGTTGAGCCGGCCCAAAACGCAGCCTCGCCGAAGCGCCTCATCCACCAAAACAAGGATTGAAACGGCAACGAAGGCTCGGCCGAGGGGACCGAAGGTACAGCCGAAGCGCCTCATCCACCAAAACAAGGATTGAAACCGATAAAAGCTCGCCCAACGCGTCGCCGCGGCGACGGGCCGAAGCGCCTCATCCACCAAAACAAGGATTGAAACATGCACCTCGGCCCATTTCCCGTCGACAAGGCGATAGCCGAAGCGCCTCATCCACCAAAACAAGGATTGAAACACGATTGCGGCACACGGATAGCCATTCAGCTTCACCGCCGAAGAGCCTCATCTACCAAAACAAGGATTGAAACTCCACATCGCGCTGATCGGGACTGCAATCTACCTGGCCGAAGCGCCTCATCCACCAAAACAAGGATTGAAACATCGATCCCACCGACTGGTAAACCAGCAAGAGAATCAGCCGAAGCGCCTCATCCACCAAAACAAGGATTGAAACCGACAATGGTGGGCAGCTTTGATCCGAAACCGCTTGCCGAAGAGCCTCATCCACCAAAACAAGGATTGAAACCCTTCTCCGCTACTGCGTCGGCCAGGGAAGCGGACTGCCGAAGCGCCTCATCCACCAAAACAAGGATTGAAACAGGAGGGAGAAGGTTCGGGAGGCCGTCGCGTCGTGCGGAACCCCTCATCCACCAAAACAAGGATTGAAACAGGAGGGAGAAGGTTCCGGAGTCCGTCGCGTCGTGCCGAAGCGCCTCATCCACCAAAACAAGGATTGAAACAGGAGGGAGAAGGTTCCGGAGTCCGTCGCGTCGTGCCGAAGCGCCTCATCCACCAAAACAAGGGTGGAGCGACATTCTTGGATATTGCGCGGGCTGTGGTTCCGAGGCCTTGAAGACTCGTCCTCGGCCACCGGGGGCCCAGGGAAATCGCTTTCGTAGACACGCCCCGACAAGTCCGCCTGGCCTGCGGGCGATGGCCGTGGCAGTAGTCTCCTCGGTGGGGAGGGACGACTGAGGCGGGTGCAACCAGGCGGTTTTGCCGGAGTCTGTTATATTTGCCACCGATGCTTCAGGGGTTCGATGGCGCTTTGCACGCGTCCAAGAGGTCTTCCACCAGCTTCGCGAAGGTGTCCGACTGGTGGTATTTAGGTTTCGCGCGGATCACTCCATCGCCGTCTAATAGGAAGATGGCCGGGAATTGCATCACTCCCCAGCGTTCCATGATTGGACCCGATCTACCGTCCCACCAGCATCGCCAGGTAATTTCCCCCGTCTCGACCGACTTTCGCAGGGTCCCAATTTCCTCGTCGGTGTTCACGCTCAAGAGCACGAACGGCCGGTCCTTGAAGCGTTCGACCAGTCCACGTTCCTTCGGATACAGCGCTCGGCAGGCGCCGCACCAGTTGCCGGAGAAGGTGAGCATGACGACTCGGCCTCGGTAGTCGCTCAGCTTGAAGGTCTTACCCTCGGGGTCCTTGCCCGTGATGTCCGGGGCTGATTTGCCGATCGCCAGGCCATATCGCTCGAACAACTCAGCCGTGGCCAGGTCCGCCAACGTCTGGCGCTTCATGCCGATGTCGTTGGGGACATTCCCGAATTCCGTGATGACTCGTTTCAGGAGCGAATCAGCCTCCGCGTCGAGAGACTTCGGGTCACGACGGAGAAAGCCGGCCATCAATTCCTTGCCCCAGATGTCCTCGAAACTTTTCAAGGCGTCTCCGAAATGCTCCTCGAACGGCAGGCGATCCTGGGGCTTCCCCTTCAGCCACCGGATTTCTTGAGCCTGGGCTCTCGTGAGGACCGCCAACGCATGGCAGGCATACCCCCGATCCTCGCGGCGAGGATGCCGGTCGAGTACCTGGCGGATGAACGACTCGGCGACCGGGTCATGTGGTGTCAGGAGGATGGTTTCACAGAACTCGCCCATCCGCGGCGCGAGGGCATGGTCTTGGCAAAGAATGTTCAAGGCGTCGACGGAATAGGGATTCCTCTTCGGATCTCCCATCTGACCCCCCTGCCCAGCCTTGACCACAAAGCGTAATGCGTCAATAGCCACCGGCTCCTGAGCCCGAGGCCGAGCCAAAACCATAGCTTCCTTGACCGTGCGATCGATCTCGGCTCGATAACGACCGAGAGCCTGCTTGACCTTTCCATCATCCTTCGTGGCTCTGTATTCTTCGAAGAATCGCTCATGAGCATCTTGATGGGCCTTCACGAGGGCTGCGAGTCGTTCCTGCGGGCCAGGCACTTCGCTTCGAGGCTGCAGATCCGGTGCCTGGCCGAGGGCCGACGCCGCGATCGAACTGATAAGCAGGCCCAGCAGCGGTCCACCCCTAAGATTTGCGGCCCGCATCGCCGATTCTCCTGATCTCTGACACAAGTAAGATTTGGCTCTGAGGCTACCCCGTCGACAGGCAATGCACAAGGCTGTTGTGCAGGGCGAAGAGCTTCATCCACCAAAACAAGGATTGAAACCCTCGCATTTTCGTCACGGAGGAGTTGGAATTGGTTCCGAAAGGCGAGGGGCAATGAGCGGGATTTGCTACCCCGAATGGTGTTGGAAATGCGACGCGGAATTCTTCGCGTGGGATTAATGCCGTTGTCGATAGCGCAATCGGGCCATGGCCGAAGGGGGCCGATCTGGCGAGTACTCAGGCCGAGGTTACCGATACATCGTGACGTTGGGCGTTGAGCGAGGAAGGTTTCGAGATGCGGCGACGTCATTTTCAGGGATCAATCCTGGCCGCGGTTCTGAGGGGACTTGCCAGGGACGTCGGAGCCTGCGCCCTCACACTCGCAGGGGAGGAGAAACCGGCGCGGGATCTTGCTCCAACCACGGAGATTCGGGGCCATGATCAGGTCATTACCAGCGTCTGTATCGACGGCGAAGGGACCCGTGTTGGTACAGGAAGTCACGATGAGACCTGTGCAGTGTGGGATGCGGCAAGCGGTGAAGCTCTGGGTCTCTTTACACAGGAATGCCCCGTAAACGCGGTCGCACTCAGCCGCGACGGCGGGACATTCGCCGCTGGGCTCGCCGAAAGAAAGGTGCGGACGAGGGCGAGATCACGTGGCGTGATAAGCAACGAGGGTGGCAAGCTCGTCATCTGGAATCATGGATTCCACAAAGATCCCTGGATTTTAGGAAACCTGCGAATTCCTCCCAAGAGTCTCGCATTTAACGATGCCGGAACTCTTATCGGGGCTCTCGACTACCGTTACATTCTCAAGCTTTGGTCACTCGATAGCGGGGAGCAGGTTGCCCTACTGAAAGGGCACGAATCCCAAGGTCAGAGCGGTCTCCCGGTCGCTTCTCCGATCGCCTTCAGTAGCGATCTCAACCGTGTTATTTCTCTCAATAACGCTTTAGACCCAGCCGACAAAGGGGGCCTCTTTGGGAATAAGCTCCGTCTCTGGGACGTGAAGAAAAACCGTACAAGGATGATCGAAGTCGCGGACGGCAATTTTGTTGCAGTGACACTGAGTCCGAACGGTATGCGAATCGCTGCGGGAAAATCCAACGTTACCACTACTCCGAACTCGAGGTCGGGGAAGCGCCCACTGTCCGTGGTCACCCTCGACTTCGAAAGCGGAGCCGTCATCCGCACGATCTCTCTGGAAAACGACGGCCAAGGGGGAATCGATGAAACACACGCTCCGTATTTCCTGGCCTACAGTCCCGATGGCCGTCATCTTATCGTGGCTCGTTCCGGCCTTCCGCTTGCCCTCTATGGAGCTGAGCAGGGGGATTTTCGGAAAAATCTCGATCTCGGAGTGGATATCGATTGCCCTATTCGGACCCTCCGATTTACTCGAAGCGAAGTGATCGTGGCTGTTGGCGGCTTTCGTTATACCCGAGAGAGAAATCCCCGGAGCGGCGGCCAAATGATCGAGCCATTGAGCGTCGTTCGTGTACCGCATGGCCTGAGAGGGATCGATCCCTGATCGTTGAGGGTGACATTCTAGTCTTCGCGTGCATCTCGCCGCACTATTCGCTTATCTCGACGACTCGAAACCATGAGAGAATCCTTCGCCCGACCAGAGTTCTCCTGTCGATAATCGTGTTGCGCCGCCGTTCGCGGAAGCGAGAAGGGCGAGCCGCTTCAGATTGGCTGAAGGCACAAGGTTTACTCGGTCGCTGGGAGAGTCAAGCGCTCCCTATTATTTAGGGGTCGAGGGAAATGGAGTGAGGCACATCTCAGATTTTAAGCCACACCTCACGTACACGATTTCAAGCAGAAAATCTGTTACCGAGAAACGGTATCGTGCTTCTCAAGAAAGCCGAGCCGGCATGATGAATCGCCTATTTGAACGTTTTGTCATCGCCATCCAGGGATCGGAAACAGAGGCAGGGCAACGGGTTAATGAGTGCAAATTGAAGTTAGATTGAGAGTTGTGGCGGTTGACAATCGTGTTTTCGTCAGTGATGCTGGGAGCCAGTTTTTCAGCGATGACGCTGCGATTTACTGCGTAGGCACGTAATTTTATTGGCGTTTTCTGGCCTGGCATGCAGCTTGTGACATCGGCCGCCTTTCTGCAGGGCTTCGCTTTCGTTAGGAAACCGAGTATGCTTTTCTGACAGGAATGAGGGTCACGACCATCACCGTACAGACGATATTCTCGACCAGATTCGCTGGCAGGGCTAATGCCCCCGTTTTCAACCGTTTGCTACACTCACAACAAGATCGCATTAATCGTTAATGATAGCGATTCGTAATTTATTGCTGTCGTCGGAGCCGACCAACGCACCATGCGAGATGCTCATCAGCCTGCAAATGAAATTAGGGTAGACGCATTTCGGCAGATTTTGATTTGGCCATTGCTGATCCACGATACGAATGGCAAGCACGCCGTCAATTTGACGAGCGCCGTGGCATCGAAACTCACGGGCAACCATTGGCAGTGGGCGGATCAGTCTCCGGACCATAAGGCGATATCCCTGCGTGACTTCCCCTCGTATGAGGCGAATCGAGACGACGACTATTCGGAGATTGTGTATTTTCATTCTTTTGTCCGTGACTTTCTGTACGGCGGAGACGGCGCGGCTGCGGACAAACGACCGATGCGGATGTTGCGGCGAAGCGACGTTCGCGCGCTCAAGCTGAAATTGGATGACACTAGGGAATACGAATTCCATGTAAGTCGCATTGAAGGATATCTGTTCGAATTAGGTGTATTGTTGGTTGTCGTGGAAGTTGAAGGACCGACCAATCTTGCGAAGACGAGGAAGTTCACGCTCAAGGATGCGCTCGATTTGCAGAACGTCCTTCGCATGGTTTTTCCCCGGCGCTGGAATGACGACGGCAAACCATCCGAAGCACCGCTGCGAGCTTGTTGGCTGGACGCAAACGGCCATGAGATTGAGGGCAGCATGCAGGATTTTCTCGTCAAGGGGGATTTTACCAAGATTGTGCGGGAGCAAGCCGAGTTACCGGCCGCGAAACATTGGCGGTACCTGTTGCGGCCACTCCCGCTCTATGGCGAACCCAAAGTCGGTGACTTTGCGGTCAAGCAGATCGAGGACCAGCGCATTCCCTCGATGACCTACCTGGCAGTACCTGACCCCCGTCAAATCTCCGAAGGGGACTTTGCGCGGATTGCATTTTTTGATGACGCGGGCGAGTCGTCCGTCGGCCCGTATTCAGACAAATTCCTTGCCGACTGGATGAAGGAATCCGCTTACGACCGTTTCTGGCAACGTACCCCTAGCTCGGGGGGAACGGAGGTGGACGAGCATAACAGAATGATGCGGACTCGCTGGTTGTGCAGCGGCTACGGATTCGCCGTTGTCGGGCCGAGTAACGACTCCTTTTTCACCGGCCGGATCGCAGCAAACTTTCGGCATCACTACTTCCGTATGGGCCTGATCGCCCATGTTCATCGGGCAATGCTCCTGATGTTCCGAGATCATCTTGCCGAGGCAACCAAGAAAACCGGCGAGGAATTCCGCGATCGCATCATGAAAATTCAACAGGATGTGACGAGATTTCGCGCCCGCTTCTGGTTTCGCGAGGTTTCCACTCAACTTCAGGGGCAAGAGATCTTCGCGTGGTGGTCCGACCGGCTTGGCAATCAGGCGCTCTTTGACCAGGTCACCGCGGATATTGCTGCCGCCGAGACACAAGTGCGAACCGAGTTCGAGGAGGAGGAGGCCAAAGGCATCAAGCTGCTCACCGAGATCGGCGGGGTCATCGGTATCGTCAGTGTGTTGCTTTCGGTGATGGCCTTAGTCGTTTCGTTGACGTCGGCTAGTTGGGACTTGGTAGCCAGGCGTATACAGTCAGGGTTCATTGTATATGATATAATAATGATAATTTCTATAACTATTCTTCTTAGTATTTTTTCGTATTTATTCCTCCGTTTTTTCTTGAGGTTGTGGCGTCGGAAATAACAATAGCACAATATTTAATGTGGTATAGCAAATGCCAACATTCCTCCTTCGCCTGGAAGCTGTCAACTTCGGGGAATCGTGTTACGATACCAACGATCTCAGCACGATCCGTGGCGGATCGATGATGATGTCGAATGCGCACGAACTGATCCGACAGAAATTGCCGAGCGAACTCCAGCGTGAACCTGCCAGTTGCGGCGCGTCTCATGCGATCTGGGAGTTTGCAGCCGCTGACGATAGCAAAGCGGAGGAAGTCCGGGTTGCCACCCTTCGGGCACTGGCCCAGGACAAACTGCTTCAACATGGCACGTTCGTCTGCGCTGTCCTTTCGAAGACCGACGGCGAAGCCGAAGACGTTCAGCAGTTGCGGATGTTGAACCGCTGGAACCAATTCCAGCAACCGACGGTTACCGCTCCGGACTTGCCCGACCCCACTGGGCGTGATGATCGGAGGCCTTACTGTGAACTCGATCGCGTGCGGCCAAGCGTGGCGACGATTCACAAAGGAAACGACAATTATCGTGTGAGCGCCAGCACGCGAGCGCGGCGGGAGTACGGCAAAAGACAAAAGCAGGAGTTCTACCGCGGTCTCATTCAGGAAGAAGTTTCAGTTGTCAACGAGTTGCGTGAATTAGCTGCCCACCCGGCCCCAAGCCATCGGCTCACCGGCAAGATCGCTGTTATCTATGTCGACGGCAACAAGCAGAGCGAGATGGCTGCACAACTTGGGTTGACCGATCTTGGGCGGTTCCGCACGTACGTGCGGAACAAGTACCGCGAATTTTTGACGGCACTGCTGCGGGATATTGTGGCGACCCGGCCCAACGCGAGAGAGAGTTCGGAGTGGTATTTCTGGGATGCGAGCGAGGAAGAGCACCAGATTCGTCTGGAAACGCTCCTTTGGGGTGGAGATGACATCATCCTTGTCGTTCCTGCCTGGCAGGGATGGTCGGTCATGCGGAGGTTCTACCAGGCCGCGAGGACATGGGAATTTCGAGGCACGAAGTTCACACACTCTGCCGGGATCGTGTTTTGCGGTGGAAAGGCGGCGATTCAAAGTATGAGGGAGTTCGCCGATCAGTTGGTCATCCACTGCAAGAAGCGTGGCGGTGAACAGGAATATCGAGATCTGATTAGCTATGAGGTGCTGGAGTCGTTCGATATTCCCAAGGCCGATCTCGACCACTGGTGGGCCTCGCGATTGCGTTTGCCGTCTGGCGATTCCGATGATCTCGACACGGAAGTAGCAAGCTGGTTGCTTGTAACGCCGGATCAGATGGCGGGAATTGAAGAGTTGATCCGCGAGGTACGCAAGGTGGTTGCTGACCCGGATTCTGAGATTGCCCGCCGCCAGATCGAATCGCGGGCCCGCGACATGTCGCGCCATCCCATGGAGGATTCTGCATTCGACAACGAAGTCAAACAGTATTTCCACATCTTGCCGGCCTTCACGGCGTTGATGGACCTGACGGCTCAATCCTATCCTTCGGCTCCATATGACCTTTCGACACGATCAACGTTGTTCCACCTCACGGCCCTGTGGGACTACATCACATGATTCATCTCCGTTTGAAAGTGCAATTAACCCTGATCGGTCCGATCCTGACACAATCGACGTCGGCCGGCCGCTTGGGGCTTGACGCGGTGATGGCTCGGACCGTCGCGGGTCACCCTTATCTGCCGTACTCGCAAGTGCGCGGGAAATTGCGGCAGGCTCTGGAGGAACTTGCAGACCCCAGCGGTGGGGCCGACCAGGCGACCATTGCCAAATTCGTCCCGGTCTGGTTTGGACCGAGGCAAGGCCGCAATAACGTGGATCTGGAGCGAGGGTCGCTGAACTTTAGCGACTTTGTCCACCCTGTTCCCAAAGACGACTCGTCCACCCGCACGCGAATTCGAGTGGACTCCGATACGGGGGCTGCCCAGGAAAAGATGATCATGGTCCTCGACTCGCCCTTTGAGGTTGGCGAGGAAGCGAAGTTCGTCGGCGAAATCTGGAGCGTCTGTAATTCGGTGGAACAGGCAGAGGCAACGGCCAAGTATGTTCTGGCTGGGTTGCGCTGGATTCGCCAGATCGGTGCGGAGCGTACCCTTGGGTTCGGTCGCGTTCGGTGTGTCGAGGTGGTTGAACTGACTATTTCCGAGCTCGCTATACAATCGGATGTTGTTGGGGAAGAAATTCGCAAACATTTCGACGTGTTCATTGCCGCTGCACAACCGCATCGCCAGGTGAGCCTTCGCCGGGCTGCTTCTTCAGCGTCACATGATCAAGACATACGGCATCTTTTACGGATACGGCCGCGCGGCTCGTTTTGTCTGGGAGGAATACGACGGGCAGATAACCTTTTCGATTCAGAGGAGGCCATTCCCGGCGGCGCAATACTGGGGACACTTGCCACCATGTGGCGACAGGCGTCTGGTCTTCCCGCGACTCAGTATGAAGTGGCCCCCGACGGTGGTCCGTGGAACAAGTTGGCCGAGCACTTCACGAAATTGGTCATCACTCATGCATTTCCAAGTCGACAGGAGACCAACACTCGTCCCTGCGCCATCCCACTATCCTTCGTCGCCGCAGAACCGTGGTCAGCCGATATTCCGGATAGGCTCTACGATGTCGCGCTGTGTACTCGCCCTCGGCTGATTCCCGTGGGCGACACCTCTCGGCCGCCCGTGTTCCAACCGGACTGGAAGACGCACGTGGTTGGTAAGAAGGCGAAGGCCATGTCAGGGTGGACCGATATCCCCCGCGAGTTACGGGTGCGCACGGCGATCGATGTGGATACGCTCCGAGCTGTGGACAAGCATCTCTTTGCCTATCAGATGATTATTCCTGATGGGTACGAATGGTTTGCCTATCTTGACCTGCATGACGTGCCTTCTGCTGAGCGGGGCGAGGTTCTGGCCGAGTTGAAACAGTTGCTAGCGGCGGGCCTTGGGCCGATCGGGAAAACGAAGATCGATGCGGATGTGTGTATTGAACCCGTGACGAACGTTGCTCCGAAGTGGGCTTCCGATCCAGAGGCGTTGCCCGGCAACCAATGGGTCGTCACCTTACAAACCTCTGCCGTTTTATGTACGGGCGATGACCTCCGCGACCCAACCGGCGAAAGATTAAAGAAGGGGTATGACACAACCTGGAGCGAGCTGTCAGGAGGCTCCTTGCGACTTCGACAGTTCTTCGCGCGTCAATCGCTGTCGGCACCGCGCTTTGCCGGCCGCCTCCCAAAAAACGCAGCCGACCAGTACTACCCGTTTGTCCTCACCGACGCGGGCAGTACCTTCGTGCTCGAAGCGACAGCCGATAAGGCGCTAGCGCAAGCCAAGATTGAAGAGTGGCTCGCGCGGGGCATTCCCGTTCGGGAGAAACTGTTGAGTGGTACCGCGACTGACCCCGATTGGCAGCGCTGTCCGTACTTAAATCGGCACGGGTACGGCGAGATCACGGTCAATCCACCATGGCTACGAGGCGAATTGTCGGATGAGATGCCGCTTCGCCTGGAGGACGAGGCATCATGAGCTCCCTAGCACGATCGCGGTATCAGCTCCAGACCCGATGGAAGATTACCGGTGTTCTGACGACGCGAAGTCCATTGCACATCGGTAACGGAGAGACGACGACTCATCCAGACTTGAGCAACGCCTCCACTGATACACCGAACCAAGTTGCGGCCATTGAGCGGAACCACGGTGGTTCTCCGATGATTCCGAGTTCCGCTTTGAAGGGTGTGCTGAGAGGTTGGGCTGATCGGCACTACCCGGCGCAAGCGGCAGCCATTGCTCGCATCTTTGGAGATCTGGATAGCGGTGCGCCAAATGCTCGAGCTGGATTCGCCGAGTTTGGCCCCGCGACGCTGATTGCGCCAAGTTCGGACCAATTGACTCAGTTCGAGAAGTATCTGCCGTACTGGCGCCGCGAGCAGCGAACCGGCATCCTCAGCCACGTATGTATCGATCGGCATAACGGCACGGCCGAAGGCGAGAAGCTGTTCTTTGAAGAGTTTTTACCGGAGGGTGTCTCGTTCCGCGTAGAAATTTTCGCGGAGCGGCTCACGGATGTGGACATTCAACTTCTCCTCGCCATTCTAGAACACGGCGCCGCTCACGACACTGCTCCACTACAGTTTGGCGCAAACGGAGCCAACGGCTGGGGACGAGTTATCTGGAATTTAGACCGTGTTGAGCGTGCTGATCCCACGGGCGTTCAGTTCGATGCCGCCTCCGTGTCCTTTCAGCAAACCTGGTTATCCGCGAATCTCTCTGCAATGTCCGCCCCAACTACTGAGCTCAGCGTGCTCACGATCCCGGTTTCACTTCAGTGCCGTGGGGCGTTCCTGGTAAATGACACATCACGCACCCATCGGACCGACAATGATGGACTTCCGCACTTCATCCCGCTGCGACGAGCGGACGGAAGCGTGTGGTTGCCGGCGTCGTCATTTCGCGGCGTGCTTCGGCAGCGGGCTGAATTCATTCTTCGTTCGCTCGACCCGGATGCGACCGGGAACCCAAACAGGGCACTCCAGGACAGCGGTGCGATCGAACGCATTTTCGGCACCACAGGTCGTGCCAGCCGACTGATGATCGAGGAATTCAGTGGAACAAGAATTGGTGATTCGATGCCGCGCCAGGACTTCGTCGCAATCGATAGATTCACTGGCGGTGCGGCGGATGGGGCTCTGTTCAATGCTCGATATGCCGACCAGCCCACGGTGACGTCGCGCTTGCACCTCGACACGGACGGCTTGTCCCATGCTGAACTGGCACTTTTGGCCGCCGCTCTCCGCGACGTCATGCGAGGCGACGTCTGTTTCGGTTTCGGCGGTTCCAGAGGATACGGCGAGTTTCGCGGAACATGGGATCCTGCGAGTGAAATGTGGGTGAAAGAGCAGTTGAAATACTTGCCAGCCCCTAAGCTTCAACCTGCTGTACCACAAGCAGCGGAGCCTACCGTTTCTGAGCCCATCAGTGGGAAGTTAGTGTATCAAGATACAAAAGCTGGAAAAGTCAGGAGAATCATCTTTCCCACAAAAAAAGGGCCCTCGATTCCTACGTATTTCAAGGAATCACTCCTGTCCCCATCTCTGCTTGCCGACAAAACTCCTGAAATCGAAGTGGAATTTGACGGCCTGCCCCCTAACGACTTGAAGCAAATCCGGCGACGCGAAGAACGAGCGACCGTAGCGAAGCACGCCCTAGACGCCGCCCAAGTCAAGGATAAATTCGCACACGCTTACTACTTTCTGCGGCAGGAAGACCGCAAAGCCAACTGGGTGCACGACTTCGCCGATCGTGAACCGGTGGGGCACGACCGTTATCACGAAGGTTATTTCTCTGGGAAAATCCGCGTCTGCCTCAAAACCAAGACGCCGCTATTGATCTGCGACGACACTACCCGAGAGGAGACTTCACCGGGCCATTTCAAGTACGACATGCGCGTCGATGCTTACGGCAAACCGGTTTTGCACTCTTCGTCTTTCCGCGGGATGCTCCGCGCGGCTTACGAAGCCATCACGAACTCGCGGTTTGGAGTCTTCCCCGGTGAGGCCGCGGACGGAACGAATGCGGCTAGACAGCACGGGCGGCGGCTCGGCTTTCGCCTCCCCGCCCAAAGCGGACTGGCCACGGTCCCCGCACGCATCTTTCGCCGCCCGTCCGGGGAGTTGGCCGTTCAACTACTACCCGGCACGTCAACGATTCAACCGAGCAGCAACCGGAACCCAGTCAAACCGGTCTATGCGGCCTGGTGTGGGCATTATGCTGGACACAATCCACCTGGATTGAACGGGCACAGGCATCGGGCGGAGGTCTGGGCATACCTTACACCTTGGAGCTACCGTCGGACCATTCCCGGACGACGTCCAACGCAATTTGATTTCTGGAATGTTGAGGAAATTCGTCCGAACTCACCCATCAAACCAGCAGACACACCAGTCCGGCGGGTTTCTTCATCACGTAATGCCACAATCGCATCTTGGGGTACATCGGATTGGTATAGAGGATATTTGTGCATAACGTTGAATAACATGAATGGCAAACACGACGAACGCTTCTTTTTTCAGCCTTCTTCGCATGACTCGAAATCCACAGATGTTATAGAATCAGATTTGACTCAAATTGTTATCAATCAATGGCGGGAACTCATTCAGGATTATCACGACCAACACCAGCGGGACCTTGAGAATGGCCTTGCTGGGCCGCCTATTCTAGGAAACGGTCGGCACGTCTTTTCGAGGCATATTTCGATTGAGCTAGGCAGAGTCAATGAAGCCGAAATTGAATTGCATGAAGGCGATTTGTGCTACGCCGAGGTTTCTAAATCGAGTGGCTATTGGCATGTGCAAGCCCTCTATCCCGTGATGATCTCCCGCAAGTTATACCGGCACAGCCCACTCGACTGCTTGCCGGAATCGCTTCGGCCAGCACGCAATCGTTCGCAACTCTCCCCCGCCGACCGCGTCTTTGGCTGGGTGAGTCAGGCCTGCCTGTCGCAAGAAAATCCAGCCTACCGATCACAACTCCGTGTCGGCGTGTTTGAATGTGAAACCAAGAATGCTGTGAAGTCCCTCAACCCGCCACTGGTGTTACCGATCCTAGCGCAGCCCAGGCCAGCGCAAGGGCGATTTTACCTTGGTGGTCAACAGGGGCGTGCGCAACCGCCAGGCGGTACAAAAGAGCAGCGGGGCTACACCGACACAAATCGCGTTCGTGGTCCTAAGGTGTACCCTCATCACTCTCAGTTTTCGTTGGACAGACTGAAAGTGTCCCCACATCCTGCTGGCAACCAGAACCGATCGATCACTGGATATGTCAAGGAAGGCACGGAGTTCCTCTTCGATTTGCATCTTCTCAACCTCTCGCACACGGAATTGGCGGCTCTCGTGTGGCTGCTGTCCCTTCCCGAGGATCACTTCTTCCGTTTAGGCCTGGGCAAACCTCTCGGGTTCGGCAGCGTTCGTGTTACCATCGAACCGGATGATACTTGCGTGGCCGACGGCAAGGATTGGACTGCCAGCCTCGCCAACTGGGATGCGAAGCCGCAGGGAATCGATCTCGCGCCGCTTGTGACCGAGTACGAGACTGTGATGAACAGGATCAACGCCTCTCTGTTGCGATCATTCCTACAGATCGCACGGGGTTTTGGTGCGGTGGACGTGATGTACCCGCCGAACCCCACCGATCGTGGCAACGTCGGCGATCACTTTGAATGGTTCGCCGCCAACGAGAGACGTCGGGAAGGGGCCTTCTCTCTGCCCGATCCAGACGACGACAACGGTCCCCTCCTACCTATCAATCCTTCTTGATTCAATGCATCGCCAGTCACCGTTGCTCGCCAATGCGCCATCTGACATGATGATGTCGTTCGCGCGGAGACTGGAGGAAAGAGGGAGGGGACGTAAAAATCGGCGTGGATTTGCGTTATGACACAGAGGACGAACTCACCGAGCGAATGGCTTGGATCCTCGCCAAGGAGTTTCCATCCTTGTTTTGTTGGATGAGGCTCTTCGACCTAATCCGCTCCAACGGTCCTACGACGGCCTGGTCAGGTTTCCATCCTTGTTTTGTTGGATGAGGCTCTTCGACACGTGTTCTCGGTGCCGGCTCCATTCGGTTTCACAGACAGTTTCCATCCTTGTTTTGTTGGATGAGGCTCTTCGACATTTTCCGCCTCGTCTCGTCGACTGGAACGATGCCGTTTCCATCCTTGTTTTGTTGGATGAGGCTCTTCGACGCGGGGGGTGCCCGCAAGGACTAGCCATCCCGATCTGTTTCCATCCTTGTTTTGTTGGATGAGGCTCTTCGACTCGGTGGCCTGGACTGCAAGAGAGGTGTTTGAGGCGGGTTTCCATCCTTGTTTTGTTGGATGAGGCTCTTCGACGGCCCCTACGCGATTACGTGGAACGGCACAAATTGGTGTTTCCATCTTTGTTTTGTTGGATGAGGCTCTTCGGCATGTTGCCTTGGTGCAACTCTACTACAACATTCTCGGGTTTCCATCCTTGTTTTGTTGGATGAGGCTCTTCGGCCGCAATCACAGGAGAGCAGTGCGGAGGTTTCAGACGCGTTTCCATCCTTGTTTTGTTGGATGAGGCTCTTCGGCCAGCGACCATCAGCGGCGGCGCCGTGACAGGCATCAGTTTCCATCCTTGTTTTGTTGGATGAGGCTCTTCGGCTTCAGGCATGGAGCGTGCCCTGCCACTAACGCTTGGGTTTCCATCTTTGTTTTGTTGGATGAGGCTCTTCGGCGATTACCTTACGCCCACCGGCAATGGTAGTGGACTTAGTTTCCATCCTTGTTTTGTTGGATGAGGCTCTTCGACCGGAGTTTATGCGCCCGGGACAAACTTCCACGGATCTAGTTTCCATCTTTGTTTTGTTGGATGAGGCTCTTCGACACACAGAGAAGTCACAATCGATGAGGTGAATATGTGTTTCCATCCTTGTTTTGTTGGATGAGGCTCTTCGACAACCTCAGCGAGTCGCCCGAGAATCAGGTCGTTCTGTTTCCATCCTTGTTTTGTTGGATGAGGCTCTTCGACTAGGGAGAAAAAAACCGTCCGCTGGGTGCCCCTGAGTTTCCATCCTTGTTTTGTTGGATGAGGCTCTTCGACCACGCATCATTAGAGATATCCGCCAACGGCGTGGAGTTTCCATCCTTGTTTTGTTGGATGAGGCTCTTCGACTTGGGGAGGGCTCCCCTCCCCTGCTGATGTGTATCGGCAGTTTCCATCCTTGTTTTGTTGGATGAGGCTCTTCGACTTGAGAGTACGGCGGGGCGTGTCATGGCTTCTTAACAGGTTTCCATCCTTGTTTTGTTGGATGAGGCTCTTCGACGTATACCGAGAGCTTTACAAGACACGGCGTACAGGTTTCCATCCTTGTTTTGTTGGATGAGGCTCTTCGACGCGGGGACATCTGAATCAGAGTTTCACCCCCGAGATGAGGTTTCCATCCTTGTTTTGTTGGATGAGGCTCTTCGACGGCCCGAACCGCCTCGAGCAGAGCCAGGACCCAACGGTTTCCATCCTTGTTTTGTTGGATGAGGCTCTTCGACAGCTTCTTCCGGATGGCAGGTCAGATGATCTATCTGACGTTTCCATCCTTGTTTTGTTGGATGAGGCTCTTCGACTCAAGGCGAGCGGACCAAGATTGCGGTGAAGGCGGGTTTCCATCCTTGTTTTGTTGGATGAGGCTCTTCGACGGCCCTACGGGGGGAGACCGGTGATATGATCGTTTATGTTTCCATCCTTGTTTTGTTGGATGAGGCTCTTCGACTTTCGGCCGATCTTCGTCCCAGGGAACGACCTCCAGGTTTCCATCCTTGTTTTGTTGGATGAGGCTCTTCGACATCGAAGCCGGCACGGTGCCCTGGGACGAGGTTGTTGTTTCCATCCTTGTTTTGTTGGATGAGGCTCTTCGACAAGACTGTCCGCTTCGATGCCGATGAGCAGCTTCTTCAGTTTCCATCCTTGTTTTGTTGGATGAGGCTCTTCGACGTGGAGTCGCTTATACCAACGCCTGCGGAGCCTACTTGTTTCCATCCTTGTTTTGTTGGATGAGGCTCTTCGACCCCAGGCCGTCGAGGCGAAGGCGGCGGAGATGGGATTGTTTCCATCCTTGTTTTGTTGGATGAGGCTCTTCGACTTGAAGGATGACGAGGCGTCGGCCCCGGGCGTGAAGAGGTTTCAATCCTTGTTTTGTTGGATGAGGCTCTTCGACAGTGTGGCCGGGGTCGGGATAGGCAGATCGCTCATCCTGTTTCCATCCTTGTTTTGTTGGATGAGGCTCTTCGACCGGCACAGAGCCCTACCGTACCTCGCTGCTGCACGATGTTTCAATCCTTGTTTTGTTGGATGAGGCTCTTCGACGTCACTTGCATACTAGAGGCCACACCGAAGGTATGTGTTTCAATCCTTGTTTTGTTGGATGAGGCTCTTCGACCTTGGGGATTGAGTTGACGGCCGAGCATTGGATCGTGTTTCAATCCTTGTTTTGTTGGATGAGGCTCTTCGACCTCCTGGCGACCTAGTTGTCTTGCGGCTTGGATTGTTTCAATCCTTGTTTTGTTGGATGAGGCTCTTCGACCTGACCCGAAACTTGCCTTATCATCCTTCAAGGAAAGTTTCAATCCTTGTTTTGTTGGATGAGGCTCTTCGACCGCTCTATCGAAGTAAGTGGTGATCCCACGGGAGGTTACGGGGGAATCTTGGATGGCTGTAAGGGGCGATAGGTGGATCTCCTATGCTGGGATTCGAGATGTTTTTGAGCTTACTTCGCAAGTTTAACTTGGTGTAACTTGCTAGTCAAGAAGTAGGTTACGTCGAATGATGTCGCCGATGCGAATATTTCGGTGGCAGGAGACGCGGCTGCGTGCTTTCCATTGAGGTGGGCTGAAGAAAAGGGGAACTGTCTGGATCGCATCGACAACCTGTATTGAGGACGGCTTCAACCTTTGTCGAAATCCGCATCGCTGAGCTCGGGCGTGTTTCTGTCACCCCTTGACGTTGATACGAGGATTGGCGGCCCTTTCGACGATTCTCGAGCAAGTTTGCGTTGAGAGCCAGACGTCTGCTCCTGGGCCGAGGCCTCAAGAGCCTTGAGCGGGGCGGGTATTGGCCGGTGTTCATTGGCTCGAAGGAATTTTTTTCTTGGCGTGCGGTCGATCCGCCACATGCCAGCCGCGCGTCGTCCCCGCAGGCGATGCCTCGGCTGTTACGTCGCCGGTCGTCTAGTACGCGTCCGACAGCCGATGCGGAGGCTCGGGCCAGTGCTGGTTGGGGATATGAGCTTTGAAAGGATCGGCTTGTGTACATAGCACCGACAGCGGCAGGTGCCCAGGTCGAGAATCGCTCCGCACGACAGCGAGATGACGGCCCCGATCCGCGCGATCGCGACGTTCGTTCCGGATGCCTGGTTGTAGGTCAGTGGGTACTCACGCCGGTTTTCCGGGGTATCGGGCATGGAGAACGTCGAGCAAACAGACACGGCGGCTCTTCCAGAGCCACCGCCGATCGACTTGCGCGTGCAGTTTCGCCTCACGAGGCGGGTCGCTGCGGCGAAGAACCGCTCGGACAGGCGCTTACTCGCCCGGCAATACGCCCCGTCTCGGAGCTAGACGGCTCCAGCCCCAGCGAGACGCGGTGGGCGATCAACCGGGCCACCGCGGCGCGGCAGGACTGATCGGCGGCGAGGACCTGGCCGGGGAACATCCAGTGCGTGACAAGGGGCGTGAAGATCCTGTCCTTCCAGGCGGCCTCGATCTCCTGGACGGCGTCCCCTTCCGAGAGGACCTCGGTGAAGGAAAGGCTCCCCTTGCCGAAGACGCTGTTATCGGGGGAAGTTGATTTGCCGACGAAGACGTTCTTGCGAGTGGTTGAACATCTTTCTGGCTCCGGGCCGGTGAGGTTAGTACTCCCTCGTCAGACCCAGAACGTCTGCAGTTGCCTGTCCCGTCGGCAGGGAATCAGTTGTGAAAATCTAAGTGCCATTCGCCGATCAGACCGACGCGCGCAACGGGGGACCGTGGATTTCGGGACGGAGAAAGGACGAGGCGTTGGTTCGGCTCGTCCGTCCGCCGTCGGAACCCTCAGGAATGCGCGACGACTATTTCTCGCTCTTTTCCCTCTTGGCCTCGATGTCCCATTCCCGCTTCTCGCCGCCGAATTCCGCCGCGCCCGTCCCCTTGAGCTTATCCCCGTCAATCGTCAGCTTGTATTCAACGGTTAAGCTGTTATCCATCCCCGGCAACTTCCGCTCGGCGGAGAAGGTCAGCGTACCGTCCTTCAGCTTTAGGTCCTTGAGCTTGGTCTCGTCCTGGTCCGGCCAGCTCATTGTCCCGGCGAGGTTGTCTCCATCCTTCTTGATCTTCAAGGTGGATGTCCGCTGCTGTCCGCCGATCTCATACTCGCATTTCCATGTCCCGACCGGCTCGACCGCCTTGTCCTCCGCCGCGCTAGCCAGGCCGCATACCGAGAGAACCAACGCCATTGAGAGAATCGACTTCATGATCGTCTCCAAGATCGTGTCGCAACGGAAACCGTCCAACGTAGACGACCCCCCGCCGCTGGCCACGATTGTATCCATGCCGCGACCGGTCGCCAGAACTATGAGCGCCGAGACGGACAACTCGCGGCAATCGCGGGCCGCGCTCGGACTTTTCCGGCCGCCCAACCTTGTGAGAGGAGTTTGAACAACTTTATTGCTGTTAAGCGCTTCGGTCGATCCGCCCGCCATGGGCTAACGATCCAAGGGCACGTTTTTATACGTTGGCCGGGGCGAGAGTTCGAGCGATCCCCAGGGCGTCGGTGCGCTTCTCCCTGGCCACCCGGAGTCCATTTTGCAGGCAGCGCTCTCAGAGCGCGGGCTTCGGCCTGGGCTTTTGCTTCGCCGCCCCCAAGTCTTTCGTGGTCGAACGGCCCGCGTTAGTCGTCCCGCTCACCGGGGCGGAGTGCGTTGCACTTCATGGCTCGGCCGACGTCGATCACATCCTCCAGGACCGCACGCAGGTAGTCGTCCGACTCTTCTTGAAGGGTGGCCTCCAGGTCTGGAAGCAGCCGGGCCGCGACCTCGGGGAAGCACCCTACTGCTCGGGCGACTGCGCCCCGAACTGCCGGGTCCGGGTCGCGGAGGTGCGAATACAGGAGATCGAGCTTCGCGCGGACAGCCCGCCGGACCGCTGCGACGAGCCCCGACTCGCGGGTCAACTCGACCGAGAGCGTCTTGCCATCCTGGGCCAGGGTGGCCCGCCACCGTTCGGTCTCCTCCGGGATGTGGACGTCGACCTCCACGGACGAGTAGGAATCCGCCAGGGTGGAGATCAGGTCGGCGATGGGCCACCTGTCCGGGACCGCTTCGGCCTCCAGTAACTCGTACAAGAAGGGAACCGCGTGGGGCGACACCTCGTAGACGGTGCCCTGGTGCCAGATCGCGCTCAGCAGCTCGTCATGTGCCCATTCCCTTTCGTTGGCTGAAGGGGAAAGGAGGGCGCGGAGGAACTGGGGCATCTCCTCAGCCGTTGTGTAGCACCCCCGCAGCGACTTCCAATCCACCGCATCCAAGGCATCCAGCATCCGCGGCCTCCAGTGGCCGAAGGAAAAAGGGAGCGGACCGGCCACGCACTGGTGACGCTTGCACGATTCTACCGCCCCCGCATGGCCAGGTCCCTTTGCTGGTCATTGCGCACGTGGGGCACAACCCGCCTGAGCTCGGGCGGGTTGTGCCTTGCGTCGCACCGGGCTCAGGGCTGTTGCCACGCCCAGCGGAACAGGTTTCGCGCGTCAGCGTATCGACCATCGCTGGCTGTGGATCCGAGGATGACGACGATCCGATGGCGGCCGTCGCGGCGGCCGCTGGCGACGAGGCAGTTGCCGGCGGCGGTTGTCGTCCCCGTCTTCACGCCGTCGTAGCCTTCGGTGCCGAGGAGGGCGTTCGAGTTCTTCCAGACCACGTTGCGAGTCTGGCCGTCGGTGGGGCCGCGAACCGCGGCGCCGTGCTTCGGCGTGGAGACGACGCGCGCCAGCGTGGGGTCGGCCAGCACCAACGAGGCCAGCTTGGCGAGGTCACGTGCACTCGCGTGATGGTCCTTGGCAGGCAAGCCGTGAGGGTTGGCGAAGTGCGTTTCCGCCAGGCCGACGGACCGCGCCGTTCGGTTCATCTCGGCCACGAATCGGGCGAGAGGATCGGCCTCGTCGGGGGAGGCCTCTGGGGGCGCGAGCCGTGACCCAAAGTGCTCGGCGAACGCCGTGGCGGCATCGTTGCCCGACGGGAGCATCAGCCCATAAAGTAGCTCGCCGACACTCACCGACTCCCCCTCCTTCAATCCCGACGTTGAGCCCGTTGTACCGTCGGCCCGACGGCTGAAGACGATGGTCTCGTCATAGACCTTCGGATCCTTGGCGGCGAGTTGAGCGACGATCAGGGCCGTCATCATCTTGGTTGTGCTGGCCATTTCCCGGGGCTTGTCGGCTTCGTAACCGAACAGCAGGCGGCCGGTCTTGCCGTCGGCGATGGCCCAAGCTTTTGCGGTCGTAAAGGGGGGGCCATCGAGCGAGTCGGGGGGCTTACGATGGACCGGCTCGGCGTTGACGACTTCAGGCGGCGGCATGGTGGCCGGCGCATCCTCAGCGGGGGTCAGGGTGCCGAGCGCCTCCCACGTCTTCGAATCGGCCGCCCCGGTGGCGGACAATCCTTTCTGGCGCTGGAACTGCCGCAAAGCCGCGAACGTCGAGGCACCGAAATCGCCATCAACGTCCAGAGCCGGCGACGGATCGAGCCGGGCGTTCAGCAGCTTCTGGAGCCGCTCGACCGCCGCGCCGCTGTCGCCTTGCTTCAGGGTGGGGGCGGGCGATTGCGCGTTCGCGAAGGCCCCGAAGAGCCAGACACACGCCGAAAAGAAGACTCGAACCCAGATGCTCACCGATGGATTCATGGAAGGCCTGCTCCGTCGCCTCAGATTAGTTGAGCCCACGAGTTTAGCATGCAGGCCAGCCATTTGGTCCACTACACATGAACGTTCTGACCACGGTTTACCACAACCTGGGAATGGCCCTCATTCGTTCGTGCAGGACATTGCCGACCCACCTGTACCGATCCTTCTCAGCACCGCCCACCCCATCTCCGCCTTGACCTGACAAACAGCCTCCGCGGCGCGAGCCCTCAAGGCCTCGCGTCATCACCAGGGCCCCTGCCCTGAATCCGATCAGGGTTTTACCCATACCGCGATAGGCCAGCCGCGCCGATTAATGCCGCCGTGTTACCTGTCTTGGCAAACGTCAACGACATGGCCATCGCGAAAGTGGCGGCGAGCATCTGGCGCGAGAGGGTTGGCGGAATTCTTTTCGGGAATGATATGTGCGCGGCGATAAGGCGGGGCCATCACGGCGGATGCAGGTTCGGCTAACGGGATCGCTCCTGGCGGACGCCATCGAACGAATCGATGAAAATCAATAAACAGTAATAAAAATCTTCGTTGAAAGACAAGTCGAGCCCGCTGGGCGATGTTTTGCGACACTTTCCTCTGTCGACTGTTGTGGCTGCAACTCGTTAGCCACCGCTCTTGGCCCCCGAGACAAGGGATGTCTTCGAGGAAGAGTAGTCGGGTGAGCCGATCGATATCGCCCCCGCTTCGAGCGAATGCGGCGATTGCCAGAGCTTTTCCGCACTAGGCTTTTCTGGCCGCATTTAGAGCGATTTTCGACCGGATTGCGCCCACCAAGCCAAGAAACCGAGAGAGGCCGAATTCATCGCAAGGAGGCCGGTTGGGTGGCACTGGTGGGGACCATCAGTGCCACCCGATATACAACTCTACAAAGCCTTGTCTCAAGAGATCTCTGTGCGCAACCCGATTGCAAGCCGCTCTAGGCAGACCAATGCCCGATCCGGCTGAGCAAGGCCGAAACTGATGACGATGGCCAAGCAGGTCGAAGGCCTGCCCGGCCTTCTTGGTGGGCAAGACCGGTAGGAGGGACCTGTTCTTTCTGCGGACGACCGACTGCGGAGCTCGGGGCGTTGATCGCAGGGTACGCTTATTTCTTATTTACGCGCCTTCTTGACTTCTTGAATGGCAACGGTTCTAATAAGACATGATAAAAATACTAATCTCATCGTTTTGATCCAATCGGCGCCTCTGGCGATTCCGAAGGGCCCTCTCATTTAAGGGGTTTTGAGCATGCTGCATCCGTGCGGCAGCTCTCTGCTCTGTTTGTGAAAGGGCTTTCCTGATGCCCTTGATGCGAACGATGTCGGCTTGGGGCGCAGAGCGCAAGCAAAATACACGCAGGCGTTCGCAGGCCTAACAGATGTAGCTTATCCACGTGGGAGATCGAGATCGAGGGCGAAAAATCGACGAATTGATAGGTATTTCTACGGAGGTGGCATTATGGCGACGGGAGAAGGTTCGACGCCGAAACCGGGTTCGTTGATCTTCAAAGACGACGGCGGTAACTACTACGAAGTTCCGCTTGCGCGGCTCGAAGAATTCCGCATGCAGGACGCAAATGTCGAGACCTTTTTAAAATCACAGCAAGCCGCTTCTCCAACCGCAGGAATTCATCAAACTGCGGGGGTCGCGCCTACGAGCTTCGCCCGGGCCGCAGTTCCGTCACACCTGGTTAGGGTCGCACCTACGAGCTTCGCTCGCGCCGCAGCTCCCTCGCATCTCGTCAGGGTCGCGCCTACGAGCTTCGCTCGCGCCGCGGCTCCGTCGCATCTCGTCAGGGTCGCGCCTACGAGCTTCGCCCGGGCCGCAGTTCCGTCACACCTCGTCAGAGTTGCGCCCACGAGCTTCGCTCGGGCTGCGGCTCCTTCGAGTTTGGTGCGTGCCGTACCGAGTGGCTTCGCTCGGGCTGTACCCTCGAGCTTGGTGCGAGTGACTCCCTCGAGTTTGGTGCGTGCCGTACCGAGCGGTTTTGCTCGGGTCGTGCCCTCGAGCTTGGTGCGGGTGGCTCCCTCGAGCTTTGTGCGTGCCGTGCCTTCGAGCTTTGTACGGGTGGCTCCCTGCGGGATCGCCCCTTGCGGGGACGTCTACGACCAGTCATCCCCTTCGGGGAAAATCGTTCAGAGCTGGCTCAAAAACGAGTAACTATTTGGAAAGCCTTTTCAGGACTGAGGTCTGCCGTGAGCACGCCCATACACGCTGGGGATAAGGTTCGGCACTCGGCACTGCCGATCATCGATCAGGGCTTTTCGCCTCTTCCCGCTCAAGACACCGAGCCTCTGCTTCCTACGGAGGCACTTACACCCAACCCGGCCAAGGTCGAGCCCATTCCGGATCAAGCGTATACGTGGCGGCCCTACGCATACGAGGCTTTAGTCTATAAGGCTATCGATACGCCTCGCGGTGCGGCGACGTTCGTTATTGATCCGTGGACGCAGCGATGGCTGATCGGGCATGAGCCTGTTCCAAGTCTGCTCCGCTTGGCCGACGGACGCCGCCGCCTTTCTGAGATCATCCGCCTCTTGGCCGCCGACACGCGAGTTGTGGCCCCAGCGGGCGGTTTTGCCGGTTTGGCTCAGGAACTTCTTGGGCTTGGACTCCTCTTCAACAACCAGGCCGAGCACCGATCGAGTGGCATGCCCGTTTATAACAAATGCGAGCCGATCGGCATGCATTTGGAGATAACCAACGCATGCAACATGACGTGTACTCATTGTTATGTCTCATCAGGCAGGAAGCTCCCCAACGAGCTTACCTTTGAGGAAATCCTCCGTACGATCGACATGATCCCGCCATTCTCCGGGAAGAGGATCGCGATATCGGGGGGAGAACCGGCGGTGCGGCGAGATTGCGGCGAGATCCTGGAATATTGCGCAATACGGTGCGGTCACGACGTTGACCTCTATACCAACGGCAAGCATTTCCCCGAGCCGTTGGCCAAGCGGATCTTGGATATTAACCGACGTGGGCTTGGGCAAGTCCGGATCCAACTGAGCCTGGAGGGCTCCTCCGCGGCGACGAATGACGATGTCCGCGGCGAGGGGTCCTTCGCGGCGGCCCTTGAAAGCCTCGACCGCCTCAAATCATGGGGGTTGAACCGGTCGCTGGTCCTGTTCGTCTGCTTGACGAAGCATAATATCAAGGAGGTCGACGATCTCATCGCGCTAGCGGAACGCTTCGACGTGGCGATGTTGGTCTTCTCGCAGTGGCAGAAACAGGGGAACGCCAAGGAAACCGCCTGGTCTTCGATTGCGCCGTCTGTCGAGGAGTGGGTCGGACTTGGCGAGAGGCTTCTCCGCTACAGCAACCCTAGGCTGCAGATCTACGGCAACTTTTATGGCGACTTAAACAACAACCCAACGGGGCGATTTAACCTGGATTCCAACCTTTTTCCGAAGCATATTTATTATTATAATGCGTTTCCGCGGGTTACACCCCAGGGGGAGATCCTCGCGGATCAACTTTGGGTGGATCCCGACTGGATACTTGGCAGCACGCGCGAGCGGAGTTTGGAGGAAGCCTTCAACTCGCCCCAGTTCTATGATCAACTGGACCAGATGCGTCGGCGTACCGAGCATATCCCCGAATGCCAAGCCTGCGAGTGGCGGCGGCTCTGCGAGGCGGGGTCCGCGGGCCATACGTATGCCGAATACGGCCATATGCACTCGCGGGATCTATTCTGCGAATCGCGCATCTACTGGTTCGAACGCTTCGTCCGACATCAGGTCGAGAAGGCTTTCGCGGAATGAATTTTCTACGTGGCCTATCGGAGAACGATTGGGGCCTTCAGATCCGGACAATTGCTCACGGTTGGCTCTTCGATGATGTTCCCAAGGAGCGTTTCCCCAAGGCGGTCATCCTCCCGCTGGAGAACCCAGACCTTCACGATGAAGAGCGGTTTACCTCTTACCTGACGGACCGCGAGGCCTTTCGTGTGATCACGATGGGTACGTTTCAGGGGCGTCGGGTGGGGATACTCCGAAGTAAGTTCGGGAGCCCCGCGGTAGCGATGACCGTGGAATTACTGGCGGCGGCGGGAATACGTGTGATCCTCGGGATCGGATATTGCGGGGGATTGAGGGAGGATATCGCGTGCGGGGACCTCGTCCTGCCCTTGGCGGCCGTGCGCAACGACGGGGCTACCACACATTATGTCCCCCCTATTTATCCCGCAGTGGCCGACCTCGACTGCCTTGATGACATCCGTCGCTTATTGTCGCTGTCTGGTCGGGATTGGCATTGCGGCCTCATCTGGAGCACGGACGCCGTTCTCATGGAGACGACGAAGCTCGTGCAGGAGTGGTCAGGCCATGGTGTCATCGCTGTGGATATGGAATCCAGCGCCTTACTCACGATCGCGAGGTTGTGCAATATCAAGGCGGCGACGATCTTGGTGGCGAGCGATAACCCGAAGGCCTGCCGCGTTACGGATCCCGCGTTACTTCGCGTCGGTATGGACAATGCTATTCGCACAGGCCTCGAATTTGTCGCATCCTTGGATTTCGTGTGACAGTAACATGAAAATACCAAAGTAGTTCTATTTCATATCACGGAATGAGATCCGTGTGGTCATCTACTGCCAGTGCGCCAAGACGACCAACGTCGGCTCTTTGGCCGTCGTCCACCCCTCCGTTGGCCGAAGACGTCTCATCTGCCGAAATCGCCATCTACGTTTTCTCGGGCGCAAGAAGGGAAAACACGGCTGATCTCGCTCTGATTGAGAGGAGTGGGCTTTCTCACCTCACCAGCGGGATGGTCTGAGAGCCCACGCCGGCTCGCGAGCCGGTTCCCCGACCCACCGCGAGGTCAAGGAGCAGCAGCCGCGAGTCCGGGCTGCCGGTGCCGATTCGCCGGCGCCGGGTGAGTCGGACGATAACACGGGAGCAGGACGACAGCAGGTGAGGCGTCCATGTGATCCTGCTCGGTACTCCTCTTCAGGCAACACGCTTGATAAATTAGCTCGGTCGATGCGGCAGGTCATTTCCGGCCTGTTCCTGTGTTCCTGTGTTCGCATTTGCGGAGCAACAGATGGCGATCACCGGCATCATCCCTCAGCTACGTACAACGAATATGGCCTCGTCGATCCGCTTCTACACGGAGAAGCTTGGATTCTCGGTCGAGTTCAACTACGACGACTTCTACACGGGGATTCGCGCTGGCAGTCAGTTCGTTCACTTGAAGCTCGTTGATGCGAAAGATCCGTCGATCTCTTACGTCGATGAAGGTGGGCATCTTCATCTTTACCTCCAGACCGACGGCGTGGCGGCCTTTGCCGCTCAGCTCAAGGATCGCGGCGTGCCCCTGGTGAAAGACGTGCACGAGACCGCTTGGGGCACGCGGGAGATCGTTATCCATGACGATCAGGGGCACACTCTGTATCTTGGTGAGCCTCTGCAGCCGTGATCAATTCGCCGGAGCCAAAACCGCCGGCTGTTCGGCTGTAGCCCGCGTGCCTCAGTGCACGTGAAGCCGGGACGCTATTTCCAGCCTGTTCCTTATGAGATATTCCCAGTTTTAGGAGGTAGAGATGCTCGTTGGCTCCTGCATGCCGGTCATACCGAGCGCCGATCTGGAGAAGAGTTTGCGCTTCTGGGTGAACGGGCTTGGGCTGTCCGTGGATCGTGCCATGCGGCACGACGGCCGCCTCGTCGGATGCATGGTTCACAACGAACGGCTGGGTTTCTGGCTCAATCAACGAGCTGGCTCTCCGATCAAGCCGGACAATTATGAGGGTATACGACTCTATTGGGCACCCGAAGACATCAAGGTGATCAGAGAGCGTCTCTTGCAACTCGGTTACCCTGTTTCTGAGATCGTGGATCGTGACTACGGACAGACAGAATTCTTTGTCACGGACGATGACGGTTACTCCCATTGCTTTGGAGTCTCGACCAACAAGGGGAACTAGAGTTGTTCATAATCGCATATCATATGAAAAATAAGATTGAAAACATCTAAAGATATCAGGCGTGAGATCTCCTGTAAGGCCAAGCCGATCGCCGCCGTAGCCGTCTCGGTCATTCGTGCCGCCATCGCATGCAACGACTCCTTGATCTTCGAGACCATCTCCTCGATCGGCGTCCGGTCCAGCTGCGTGATTTAACGCGTTTCGGTCCGAAATGCCAGCAATGTTCTCGGGCTCTGCGAGGCTGGTTCGTGAATCCTGCCTCGACGGCTGCGTGAATGGGGCCCCGATCGCGCACCGTTTTCGGCCTGAATCGGGCCGTTGAGATTAATATTGTGAGCATATCGTAATTAGTATCCCCGTCCCTGTACCATGGGGACGGTATCTTGCGGGTCTAGTCCGGGAGGTTCGCTTCACTGCTCTTCGAACGGAACGGTGGATGGGACGGGCAGACTACGCAGGGCTTCTGTGGCAAAATGCTCTGAGAGAACTACCGACAGGTGTGTTGCGTCACTCGGCCGACGTTCTGGGAAAAGATGGCGTAAGAACCACAAATGAACATTATCGATGCACAGCGTGAAATGCGGTTCCGCTTTTCGGGCGGGTTCTATGGCCAAGCCGTCTCGGGCTTGATCTGGCTGGTCTCGGCTGGCTTCGCTTCGTGGGGTAGCTCACGAACGGCGATCGCGGTTCTCGTGATAGGCGGCTTTTTTATCTTTCCCATCACCGAATTGCTGGTTCGTACCGTCGGTAGCCGGTTGACGCTGGATCGCAGGAATTTACTACCACAGTTGGGTATGCAGGTGGCCTTCATCTTGCCCTTGTCCATGCCGCTCCTGGTGCCGGTCAGTCGCTATCACCTGAATTGGTTCTATCCGGCGTTGATGATCCTGTTAGGGGCCCATTATCTGCCCTTCGTATTCCTGTATGGCATGCGGATGTTCGCGGTTATGGCGGCATGCCTGTTGGGAGGGGGTGTGATCATTGCCATGTATCTGTCGAGTCACTTCAGCATCGGCGCGTGGTATGCATCCGCGATCCTTCTGATCTTTGCTGTGGTGGGTAAGTTATTGGTCCAAAAGGAACGGGGGGGAGACACCGCCCCACTGTCGCCGGCCGTAGATGGTGCATAACGCCTGGGTTGGGGCGAAGTCTTTGGCCACGCGAAGAAAGCCCCTGGGGGGGCCGAGCCAATCTCTAACTTCTCGTCCTGGAATGCTCACCAGAAAGTCAAAGGTTCGGTCATTGACGAGCCGAGGCCGGCCCCGTATATTCTCGGCCTGATTTCGTGAATAAACACATGTAAGAAACTAAGGTGAAATCGATGGATCAGAGCCGTGTGCTGGATCTGAATGCGTTCGTGCCCGCTAGAGATTTTGATCTCTCAAAGCAGTTTTATTCGGACCTTGGATTCACGCTCTTGTGGGGCAATGATGAGATTGCGCAATTTCAGGTCGGCTCATTTCGCTTCCTGCTACAGGCCAGTTTTTATGTGAAGCAGCACGCCGAAAATTTCATGATGAGCTTGATGGTCGAGGACGCGGATGAGTGGTGGGAGCATGTCGAGCGCACGGGTCTCAAGGATAAATACAGTCTATCCATGGCAAAGCCGCCCGCCATGCAGCCCTGGGGACTTCGGGTGCTTTATCTCGCCGATCCGACGGGTGTGCTGTGGCACATTGCCGACAAAAAGCCAGTGTCATAGAGCCTTGCACACTACCCGCGAAGACATAGACCAATGCCAGGCCGATATTACCGTCGCCCAGCCCGACGAAAATCGCGGTGATCGGACCTCCCGAACCCCCGGACTTCGAGCCCAGGAGGTTCGAACGAGGTTCTCTTGCCTGGCTCCGTGTGGGGGCAAGCCCTTCCGTCAGAGTGACGAAGGGCTTTGTTGCCTCGGAGGCGAAAATGATGTCATGACAACGGTCGTTCGAGGATGCGATACCGGGCGATCATGTCCTTTGGGGCCGTCGTCGATTTCGTCGTAAGAGCGGTGCCGCGCAGCCATTTGCAGCATGGCCAAGGAGAGCTGTTTACATAGCTCGATGAAATTTTTAGCAAAAGCTACCTGGTCGATTGCGTCCGATCGGCTGATGATGAGCAACTAGTCGTGCTGAAGGGTGATCCGCGTTCCTTGCCGGCGTCGTTCGGTTTGCTAAGAGTGTGTCTGGGAGAGGACGAGGGCGAAGGGCATGTCCTTTGATAGGGGGAGCCGGAGCGTTACTGTGCTCCTCTTCGGCTGCTCGGAGCCCCTTGAAGTGTCTTTCGCAGACAACCTCATAAGCGCAAAGGTTTCCGGATCAGGCGGTTTTGTTGCCGCGCGACTTCAAGGGAGTGATGCAGATGCGCGCTATCGTCATCGGGTCGGGGATCGGTGGGCTGTGTTGTGCCATCGGGTTGCGTCAGGTCGGCGTTGACGTGAGCTTGTACGAGCGTGCTCCCGAACTTCGCGAGGTCGGGGCGGGGATCATGATCTGGGCCAACGGGCTGCGGGCTCTCGATGCGCTTGGGGCCGGCGAGTCCGTTCGGGCTGTTTCCTTGCCGGTGAACCGCGTCACGTTGGCCGGAAAGAACGGGCGATGGACGCAGGTGGTTACCGAGGCCGGAGCGTTCGAGAAGGAACTCGGATACGCGCCGTTCGCGGCATTCATCCATCGGGCCGACCTGGTGGGTGCGCTGGCGTCTCATCTACCCTCGGACGTCTTCCATTTCGGGCACGAATGTGTGGGATTGGAACAAAGCGAGGGGCGAGTCTCGGTGCGGTTCGCGAACGGCCGAACGGACGAGGCGGACCTTCTGATCGCAGCCGACGGCATCCGGTCGGTGGTGCGCACGGTCCTGTTCGGCGCCTCGGAGTTACGATACGCGGGCTACACGTGCTGGCGAGGGATTGGCCCGAGGCCGGCGTCGGTCCGTCCGGGGGACCTGCTCCTCTGGACCGGGCGTGGTTCTCAGGTGGGCATCAACACGCTGACGGACGATCGGGTCTACTGGTTCGCGACGCGGAACGCCCCGGCGGGGGAGAAAGCAGCGGACGAACGTGCGGCGGCCCTGGAGACGTTTCGCGATTGGGCCTCGCCGTTGCCGGAGTTGATCGCGTCCACCCCGGCCGACCGAGTGATCCGTGGAGACATCTTCGACCGACCGCCGTCCCGGCCGTGGTCGAAGGGGCGGGTGTTGCTGGTCGGTGACGCTGCCCACCCGACGACTCCGAACTTCGGCCAGGGGGGTGGAATGGCGATGGAGGATGCGGTGGTCCTGGCCCGGTGTCTCGCCACCATCAAAGAGCCCGAGGCCGCCCTGGCCGCGTTCGAGGCCGAGCGCTACATGCGAACCGCGACGGTGACCAAGGAGGCATGGGAGTTCGGTGCGATGCTGCAGTGGGAAAGCCCCCTGAGCGTCTGGCTTCGTGATGTGCTCGCCGGTGTGTTGATGCGTGTGAGTGGCACGAACAAATTGATCAAGCACGCGCGCTACGAGGTCGGCACCGTCCCGGCCATGAACCAGTCCCTCTCTCACCACGTCTGACCCCTGCCCCGTGGCAGATCCGGCCGATCAAAAGCGCCCTCGCGATTGAGACGAGGGTGCCATTGCGGACCTCTCGCCGGTTGCTCGAGAGGGGTCTCCGTGAGAGTCCGCAAGAAGTCTTCTTTTCGCCCTGGAGTTCTTGGGAGCGACCGATATGACATGGAATTATCGGGTGATTAAACATATTGACAGGGAAAATAGAGAAAGCTTCCGCATTCATGAGGTCTACTATGCAGAGGACCAGGTGGTCACGGTTTCTGAAGGTCCCGCAATTCCGTCGGGCGAAAGCCGCGCCGATCTGGAAGAAGATATTCGCCTGATGCTCGAGGCTTTCGGGAAGTCTGTCATCAACTACGCGGACATTTGAATTCAGGATGCGTTGTCCGTGCCGTTATCCTCAACCCAGGCTTCAGGCACTCCGGTCTTGCATGGCCTCGAGGTTATGCCGTCGATTTTCGTTCGAGAGAGCTCTGGTTCAGCAAATCGGCCCGCAACTCAAAGAAGAAAAAATATCATATATAAGATCGCATATGGTTTTGTCTTTCCTTTTATTCGCCGGAAGGCGAGGAAATGCCGCTAGCTGCGGACGGCTTTGCGGTAGGCGCCGGGGTTTTGGCTGGTGAGGCGTTTGAAGACGACGCAGAGGTATTCGACGTGTTCGAAGCCGGAGAGGTCGGCGATGGTTCGCAGAGGGAGATCCGTTTCGGCGAGGAGCTGCTTGGCGCGTTTGACTTGCACCAGGCGGATTTCGGCTTGAGGGGAACGGCCCAGGTATCGGCGGAAGCGGCGCTCGAGGAGGCTCCTTGAGAGGGGGATGTGCCGGAGGACGTCGGCGACACGGATCCCCTCGCAGGCTCGTTCGCGGATGAAACGCACGGCGGCCGCGACGTCGGCGTCGGGGATGGCGAGGACGTCGGTTGACTGGCGGGTGACCACGCCCAGGGGCTCGATGAGTCGCTCGGTGGTCGGGCACGAGGTGCCCGTCATGAGCCGGTCGAGGAGCTCCGCCGCCTCATAGCCGATTCGCTCGGCGCCTGGTACGACCGTCGAGAGTGGGGGGTCGCACATCTCGCAGAGAAGCTCGTCGTCGTCCACGCCGATGACCGCAACTTCCTCCGGGACGGCGAGCCCCGCGCGGCCGCAGGCGTCCAGGGCATGGTGGCCTCGCAGGTCGTTGCACGCCACGATCCCGAGTGGCTTGGGTAGTCGCGCCACCCAGCGGGCGATTCGGTCCTGTTCACGGTCCCAGGTCTGCGCGAGCGGCCCGCGCCAGTACGATTCGTGGATCGCGCAGGTGCAGCCGGCCTCGCGCAAAGCCGCGAGGCATCCCTCGCGCCGCTCGACCGACCAGCGCTCCCCCGTAAAGCCGCAAAACGCGAAGTGGCGGAAGCCCCGCTCCAGCAGGTGCTGCGCGGCAAGACGACCGATGGCGGCGTCATCGGAGTGGATCCTGGGCAGGCCGAGATCGTCATGCAGGTCGTTGAGGTCCACGACCTGCACGCCCATCGCGCGGAACATTGCGGCGAGCCGGCGGTCGGTGGGGCGACTGATGATGCCGTCCCAGCGGTGCCGCTTGAGCCACGTCGGAGGAGATGCCCCCAACTCGCGCTGCTCGAGAAATATCGACCAGGGACGGTGCGAGCGCACGTAGTGCGCGATCCCGAGGTGAATTCTCCGGCCGTACACCACGGAGGTCTCGACGATGACGGCAACGCGGGGACGATTGATCATGCGTCCTCATTCATGGGTGAACAGCTCGAGGCGGATTCCGGGATTGGGTGGAGCGCAAAGGATCTTAATAAGAATATCGCGGATCTCATGGCCGTCGGGCAACACCCTCCGTATCGTTGGTGTACTCCTCGCCGCGCTGGTCGATTGCGCCGGGACGACGGTCTCCCGAATTGCCGCGGCGGACACCACGCTCCACGACGTTGATGTGAATGTATCCCTCGCCGGAGAGAAGGCTGTGATGATCGACGCGGGCTCGAGAATCCGGGGCGCAACGGTCCTCAAATTCTCGGATATCCGTGCGGTGGGGAGCATCACGATCATGAGCCGGCACGACAGGGATAGGATCCGCGATATTGGCGCCCTTGACGAGGGCATTCGCCCGTGGAAGCTGCTGATGGCTGTCGCGTTCGCGGTGCGAAGGATACAAGAAAGCGCCCTCCGCAGCGGAACCGTGGACATCACTTACAGGCGTCGCCCGCTGACTTACCCCAGGCACAGGACTGCATCATGAACCGATTTTGGATCGCCTTTCTTCCGCTTGTCCTCGTGCTGGGACTGGCTGCCGGCGCCTTGGGAGAGGACGCGCGCATCCTCGTGAGGGCGGATCGGCCCGGCCCCGAGGTGTCGCGCCAGATGACGGGCGTCTGCATCGAGGATGTCAACCACGAGATCTACGGCGGCATCTATAGCCAGATGATCTTCGGTGAGAGTTTTCAGGAGGGGGCCGTCTCATCCGTCGAGGGGTTCGCCACGTATGGAGGCTCCTGGTCCGTTGAAGGGGATACGATCCGGGCTGCCGCGGGGGATGGACCGAAACTCATCGCCGAGCGCCCTCCTCTTGCGACCGGCGAGGTTGCCGTGCAGGTCCGCTTTCCGGACAAGCGGACCGGCCTGGCGGGGCTGATCCTGAAGGTCAGCGAGCCGGGCGTGGGGGCTGACCGGTTCCAGGGCTATGAGGTCTCGCTCGACCCGAGCCGGCAAATGCTCATCCTGGGACGGCACCGTCAGAACTGGGAGCCGATTCGAGAGGTTCCCTGCGAAGTGCCGATCGACCGATGGATCAAGTTGGTTGTGCGGATGAGCGAGACCGGTTTGAATGTCCGCGTTGATGATCGGCCCGTGCTCGAGTTCGAAGACAAAGAGCATCCCCTCTCGGCCGGCTCGGTCGGGCTGCGCACCTGGCAGAGGGAGGCGATGTTTCGGGGGCTGGTGATCCAGGGAGAAAATCTGGCCTTCCGGACCCCCGACCCGCGTGGCGCGGGGAGCGTCAGCGGGATGTGGCGGCGTGTGCGATCTGGCTCGGCACGCGGGGCCCTCGCGCTGGATACCGAGCGCCCGTTCGTCGGCTCGCAGAGTCAGCGGATCACGTTCGAGGCTGGCGAGGGGGCCATCGGCGTGGAGAACCGAGGGCTGAACCGATGGGGTTTGAGCTTCGTCGCCGAGATGCCCTATGAGGGGTACTTGTGGATGCAGGGGGGCGAGCCGACGGAGGTTCATGTCGCCGCCGAGAACGGCGACGGCACCCGCACCCTGGCCGAGACCGTGTTGACCGTTCGCGGGCCGGAATGGAAACGCCTCGACTTCACACTCACCCCCACGGAATCCAACAAGGCCGGCCGACTCGCCGTGACGCTTCGCAAACCGGGTTCGGTGGTTCTCGGGCATGCCTTCCTGCAGCCGGGGGCGTGGGGGCGGTTCAAGGGCTTACCCGTCCGCCGGGATGTGGCCGAGGGGCTCATCAAGCAGGGGGTGACCGTCATGCGGCTGGGGGGCCTGATGGCCAACGCCCAGGAATATCGATGGAAGAACATGATCGGCCCGCGCGACCGGCGCGCACCCTACAAAGGCTTCTGGTATCCGCAGACCTCCAACGGCTGGGGGATCTTCGACTTCCTCGACTTCTGCGAGGCGGCCGGTTTCATGCCAGTCGTCGACCTCAACATGGATGAGACCCCGCGCGATCTAGCCGACTTCATTCAGTACACCAACGGTCCGGCCGACAGCGAATGGGGCGGGCGTCGAGCCCGGGACGGTCACCCCGCGCCGTATCGGCTGAAGTGCATTGAGCTCGGCAACGAAGAGGCTGTGGATGAGGCCTACTGGGTCAAGTTCAAACCCCTGGCCGAAGCGATCTGGGCCCAGGACCCACAGGTCGTGCTGATCGTCGGCGATTTCGAGTACAAACGCCCAATCACCGACCCGGATCATTTCGAGGGGGCGCCTCGGATCAAGAGCCTCGCGGCTCACAAGAAGATCCTGGACCTGGCCAAGGCCCATGGGCGTGAAGTCTGGTTCGATGTTCACATCTGGAACCACAATCCTCGCGAGGCTCGTGGGCCGATTGCCGCTCTGGCTTCGTTCAATGATGCGCTGGCAAAGCTGAGTCCCGGCGCCTCGTTCCGGCTCTGCGTGCTGGAGGAGAACGCGACGAACCACGGGATGCGGCGAGCCGTGGCGCACGGTGAAACGGTCAACAGCCTGATGCGGATGGGGGACCGGGTCCGGATCGTTTGTGCGGCCAACGCCTTGCAGCCGGACGGGCAAAACGACAACGGCTGGGACCAGGGCCTGCTCTTCTTGAACCCGTCTCAGGTCTGGCTGCAACCCCCCGCCTATGTGACGCAGATGATCTCCCGAAACGCTCAGCCGCAGGTTGTGGAGACCTCAGTTACTAGCCCGGACGGTGACCTGGACGTCACCGCCACGCGGAGCGCCGACGGTAAAACCCTGGTTGTTCAGGTGGCCAATGTGGCCGCGGAGCCGCGGTTGGGGCGGTTTGAACTCGAAGGCTTCACGCCTTCCAAGTCCACGGCCCAGTTTGAGCAACTGACGGAAGCGCTGGACGCCGCGAACACGGCCGCGGAGCCGACGCGAATTCAGCCCACGCGGGGCCAGTGGCATCACGACTTGGGGCACGGCGGCTCGCGGCATGTCTTTCCGCCGCATTCGTTCACGATCCTGCGATTTGAATGACGGCCATGAGAGGGCTGGATCGATGAATCCATCGAATGAGAGTGTTTTGGAATTGTTCCGTCTCGAGGGGCGCCTCGCCCTGGTGACGGGGGGTACCAAGGGGCTGGGCCGGGTGATCGCCACGGCTCTGGCGCAGGCTGGGGCCGATGTGGTGATTGTTAGCCGCACGGTGAGCGAGTGTGAAGAAGCCGCCCGTGAGATCCGCCATTTGACCGGGCGGAAGACCTGGGGGATTGCGGCGGATGTCACGCAGGCCGATGCCATCGAACGGCTTGCCCGCGAGGCTGGCGAGGTGGATATCCTGGTCAACAGCGCGGGACTCAATATTCGAGGGCCCGTGCAAACGCTCGGCGAGGCGGACTGGGATGCCGTGCTCGGTGTGAACCTCAAGGCTCCCTTCCTGCTGGGCCGACAGTTCGGCCCGAGGATGGCCGAGCGCGGTTGGGGGCGGATCATCCACCTGGGCTCGATTCTCTCGGCCGTCGGTATTGCCGGGCGCACGCCCTATGCGTCCTCGAAGGCGGGGCTGCTGGGGCTGACGAAGACCCTGGCGATGGAGTGGGCCGGCCGAGGCGTTACGGTCAACGCCCTCTGCCCTGGCGTGTTTGCGACCGAGATGAACCGCCCCCTCCTCAATGACCCCGAGCAGTACGCGGCGTTCGTGGCGAAGATTCCGGTCGGCCGTTGGGGGGAGCTGCACGAGATCGCGGGCGCGGCCCTCTTTCTGGCCTCCAACGCCTCGTCCTACATGACCGGCACCACGCTGTATATCGACGGGGGCTGGACGGCCCAGTAGCGAGGGAAGACCCGATGATGGGCGCACTCCCCTGCCTCACCCGTTTCCGTTCCTGAAATGGAATTCGTAGCCGTTCCCGACCTGGAGGCCCTCATGAACATCTTCATCGTCTGCTCCTGTTTGTTGTGGGCTGAACCGGCCAACGAGCCCGCTCCGGCCGTCCGGGCGGCTCAGACCCCGGCTCCGCTCCCTCGTGTGACGATCGACGACCCGTTCTGGTCTCCCCGTCTGAAGCTATGGCGGGATGTGACGCTGCCCGACGTTCTCACCAAGCTCGAGAAGGACGGTGCGCTACGGAACTTCGAGGCGGTCCGCGACGGAGTGAAGGCCAAGCACGGCGGACCTCCCTGGGAGGACGGCCTTTTATATGAGACGATGCGAGCGGCCGCCGACTTCCTGGCTATCGCCCCCGACCCAGAGCTGGACGCCCGCCTCGATCGCGTGATTGCGCTGGTCGCCGCCGCCCAGGCGCGCGGAGGGGATGGCTATATCAACACGTGGACCCAACTTGAGGTGCCCGACCGACGCTGGGGTTTTGGAGGGGGTGATGAGGTCTGGCAGCACGACATCTACAACGCCGGGGCGCTTGTCGAGGCCGCGGTTCACCACGCTCGCGCGACGGGCAAGACATCACTTCTGGAAGTCGCCTTGAAGATGGTCGACCGGATGCGTGCCGACCTCGGTCCGCCGCCGCGCCGTCCGCAGATTCCTGGTCATGCCCTGGCCGAGATGGCTCTCGTCGAACTGTACCGCCTGCTGCGCGAAAATCCGGCGCTCGCCGCGCGTGTCGGCATGACGGGGCGCGTCGAGGAGCCGCTACGGCTGGCCGAGTACTTCATCAAGGCTCGCGGCCACCACGAAGGGCGCAAGAGCTTCGGCCCCTACGATCAGGATCACGAGCCTGTGTCGCAGCAGTCAACCGCCGAGGGGCACGCGGTCCGCGCGACGCTCTTTTACGCCGGCCTTGTCGAGGCCGGGCTCGCCGATGGCCAGTCAGACTTCATCACGACGGCCGATCGGATCTGGGCCAACATGGACGGGCGCCGATCCCATGTGACAGGGGGCGTCGGCGCCCATGCGGAGCAGGAGCGGTTCGGCCGCGACGACGAGGTGCCGAGCGACGCCTACCTCGAGACCTGCGCCTCCGTCGGCGCCGCCGCGTTCCATCGGGGGATGCTTCGGGCTCATGCCGATGCCCGCTACGCCGACGCGCTGGAACGCACGCTCTACAATGGGACGCTGGGGGGCGTGGGCGGCGACGGCCGCTCTTACTTCTACGTCAACCCACTCCGCGGTGGTCCCAACGTCCGCCGCTGGGGCTGGCACGACTGCCCGTGCTGTCCGCCGATGTTCCTCAAGCAGATGGCCATGCTTCCGGCCGAGATCTACGCGACCAGCCCCGACACGCTGTACGTCAACCAGTTCATCGGCAATCGCGCGAAGCTCGACGTTGGGGCCGCGCCGGTCGAGATGCAGCTCGCTTCGCGCTATGTCGAGGACGGCTCCGTTCGCCTTAGCGTGCGCCCCGACCAGCCTCGGCGGTTCACCCTCGCTGTTCGCGTACCCGGATGGTGCCAGCCGCAAGCTGAGGACGCGCTCTACCGCTGGAACGGGAGCGGGAATTCCTCGCCGCGCTTCACCCTCAACGGCAAACCGATTCCGCTTCCGGAGATCGTCCATGGGTACGCTCGCATCGAACGCGAATGGCAGCCGGGTGACACGGTGGAAGTTGTTTATCCCATGGTGCCGTCGCGCGTTCGTGCCCATCCTCGGGTGCGCGACCTCGCTGGCCAGGTGGCGCTGGCACGCGGGCCGATCCTCTACATCTTCGAGGGACTCGACAATGGGGGGAAGGTTGGAGACATTCGTTTGCCCTCGGATGCCACGATCGAGGCCGTCGCTCGCCCGGACTCTTCCGAGGGCCCGCCCGCGATCGAAGCCCATGTCGGCGGCCGTCGCTTCCTCGCGATTCCGTTCTATGCCCGCGCCAACCGTATGCCGACCGATTTCACGGTTTGGGTGCCTGAAGCGGGATCGAAATAACCAACCCCGCGGTTGAGTGTGTTCTGAAAGGGAAGCGATCGAAGGACCTATTCTTATCGAGTGGCCGAGGAGGAGCGCAGCAACGCCACGGGGAGTTTGCCTGGGCTTCTGCTTCGGGGTCTCGAAGACTCGTCCCCGGCCGCCCGAGGCCAATGAAATTGCTTTCTCGGAAAACCTCCCTAGATTGGATCGGATGGAAACGAGGAGAGGTTTGTTCGTTCGTTTTCTGGAGGATGCGGGATGGATCTGAGTTTGCGCGGGCGCATCGCGGTCATCACCGGCGGGGCGAGCGGGATTGGGCGAGCTGTCGCGCGAACCTTCGCGGCCGAGGGGGCGCACGTGGCCCTTTGGGACCTGGGGGACGCCGCATCCGCGGCCGCCGATGAGATTCGCGCGGCCTACCCGGTGCGTGCCATCGGGGTGACGGCCGACGTGGCCGATGAAGAGGCCGTTGCGGCGGCCGCCGAGCGGACGATCGCAGAGCTGGGCCCGATCGACCACCTGGTCCACGCCGCCGCGATCGGCTCGGGCAAGTTCGGCTTTCCGTTCACCAACCTCCGGCCGGCGGACTGGCCGCGCGTCCTTCAGGTGAACGTGATGGGCATGGCCCACGTCGCCCACGCCGTTGCGCCGCACATGATCGAGCGGCGGACGGGAACGATGGTGTTCATCGCCTCCATCGCCGGACAGATCGGCTCGCAGACCGATCCCCCCTATAGTGCCTCCAAGGCGGCCAACATCAATTTCGCGCAGTGCCTGGCGAAGGACCTCGCCCTCCATGGCGTCCGGGTCAACACGGTCTGCCCGGGCATGGTCCAGACCCCCTTGAACCGATCCGTCTGGCAGGCGTGGCACGACCAGGCGCCGCTGGCCGAACGCCTCACGTACGAGGAATGGTCCGATCGCAAGATCCGCGCGGTCGTTCCCCTCGGGCGATGGCAAACGCCCGAGGCCATCGCGGATATGATCGTTTTCCTGTCGTCAGATCGAACGGCACACGTGACCGGGCAGACGATCAACGTGGATGGCGGGTTCGTGATGCATTGGTAAGCCGTTAGGGCTCGCCGGGCAGTGCGGAACGTCCTCGGCACTGGTCTGATGATCACATAGATCATCATAGGGGTGGCACGGCCAAGTGTACTCACTTGTCCGTGGGCCTGTGTGGAAACCACAGACAAGCGAGTACGCTTGTCTGTGCCACCCAGTGGATGCTTATTAGGTCGGTGTGTGTTGATATGCCATTGCGGCTGGTCGGGTGGTCTCAAGCCTTGCAGAACATCTTCGGTCCTCGGTTTGTGATCACCCAGGTCATCATAAGGATGGCACGGCCAAGTGTACTCACTTGTCCGTGGGCCTGTGGTGAAGCCACAGACAAGCGAGTACGCTTGTCTGTGCCACCCAGTGGATGCTTGTTGGGTCGGTGTGTGTTGATATGCCATTGCGGCTGGTCGGGTGGTCTCAAGCGGTGCAGGACATCTTCGGCACTGGTCTGATGATCACATAGATCATCATAAGGGTGGCACGGCCAAGTGTACTCACTTGCCCGTGGGCCTGTGTGGAAGCCACTGACAAGCGAGTACACTTGTCAGTGCCACCCAGTGGATGCTTATTAGGTCGGTGTGTGTTGATATGCCATTGCGGCTGGTCGGGTGGTCTCAAGCCTTGCAGAACATCTTCGGCCCTCGGTTTGTGATCACCCAGGTCATCATAAGGGTGGCACGGCCAAGTGTACTCACTTGTCCGTGGGGCGTTGCGGAAGCCACAGACAAGCGAGTACGCTTGTCTGTGCCACCCAGTGGGTGCTTGGTCAATCAATCTGTGAGTTCGATGTCGATCGTGTTGTCGCCGGCCACGACTTTCTTGGTCAGGGGCGTGGTGGTTGGATCGGCATATTTTTTGGGAACGAGCGACTTGAGGCGAGCGGCCTTGGCGGGTCCGGCGGGAGAAGGGGCGGCATCAGCGGCCTTGGCGGTATCTTTGGCCGACGAGCCCGAGTCCATGGCGAAGACCACAACCTTGTGCTCGCCGAGGATCGCGCCCGCATCCGCTTCGGACTTGAGCTCATAGGTTCCGTCGGACTTGATCTCACCCGAGGCCGGCTGCACCGAACCCTCCTTGGGGGGCTCGACCGGCACGAACAAAACCGATCCCAGGGTGAGCGGTTTTCCCTGGTAGGTCACCTTTCCGTGGACGGTGGCGTGCTCATAATGGATGCCTGAACCGCAGCCGTTCAGAGTGCAGCCGGTCATTGCTAGAATCATCATCGCTCGTCGAGCGGTTTTCATGACCATCAATTCCCTTAGTTGATCTCGCGTGGCGTTCTTTCTTGTCGAGAGCGCAGACCGCCTTGAATGTGTGGAGTCTTTCCCCGGAGCCAGGAGAACCGGCTGAGAGTTCACATCGTTGCCATCACTCTGTGAAAACGCTTCTTGGCGACGTCTTCTCGTCCCGTCACGGACGTTTGTTTCACCGTCGTGGAACTCTCGCCCGCTCGCCGGCGCAGGCCACTCGAGTGCTCTGCCTTGCTGACACTTCGTCGCGGGTCGCTTTGGCCGTTCCGGAGAGGGAGAGTGGGAGGGTACCCACTCCCGCCTTCCGAACAGAAAGCCATTCAACGCGACGATTTCCGTGTCATCGAACCCGAGACGGCCGAGTTGAGCCAACTGGGCCTGGGGATGACGACGGTCGATCGATCAAAGCTGATCGGCGGAGACGATTTCGTTGTTGGCGATGGTGCCCACGGCCATCCAGACGAGGTAGTTAATCGAGTTCTTCACGAACTTCACCGAGCCGTCGCAGAAGACCGCGTTGACGCCGCCGGAGTGCCGGCTGCTGGCGGTCAGCAGGGCGCCATTCATGTCCTGGTTGTTGGTGACGCAGCTCCAAGTGTTGGGGGGCATGATGTTGGTGTAAATACCCCCGGTGCGGCCCAGGCCGAGGTGCCAGTAGCTCCCCATCGTGCTATCCGTGTTCGCGGGAGTTCCCGAGAGGGCCATGCTGGCCAGGTTGCTCGCGTTGGGGGAGAGGGTGACGCACGAGAAATAGTCGACGAGGGGGCTGGCGTTGGGATACCAGTTGTTGGTGTTGGAGACGCTGGACGTCGGCTTCAAGGAATCGAGGCCCGAGTCGACCCCTTTGACCCGTTCGCTGAAGCTGACGGTGTTGCTCGTCCCGTCCAGGATGTCTCTCATGGCGATCTTACCCCCGGCTCCTCCCTGCTGACCGAGGTCGATGCCGACGCCTCGGTAGTTATCGCCATACTTCATCGTGTACGCTTCCGACCCGGCACACATAGGGTAATTGGTGTGCCCCGCCCCATTGGTCAGGCGATCGATGTCAGAGGGGCAAATCAAGAAGCTGATCTTGGTATTAAAGACCGTGAGGTTCTGCGGAGCGCTCGGAATGGCGAGGCCCGTGGTGAAGTTCGTGGCATTGAATAGGGGCGATTGTTCCAGTTGAGGAAGCATCATGGAGGTGGCCGACCAATCGTTCCAGTTGTACCCGACGTGTGCGGGGGGCAAGCACTGGTTGGCGCTCTCGTAATTCGCGACGGCCAGCCCCAACTGCTTCAAGTTATTGACGCACTGGGCACGCCGGGCCGCCTCCCGCGCCGCCTGTACGGCTGGTAACAACAAAGCAATCAAGACAGCAATGATGGCAATGACCACCAACAGCTCAATCAACGTGAACGCTCGCTTGGGATGACGCATGGATTTCCTCGCCTCTGGAAGTTCTACAAAGAAAAGAAAAAAGACAACCTGCGAAAACGAAATAACCCCACTCGTTGCGGTGCTTGCGGCTCCGAACGCGTCTCCGAATTCAATAGGATTAAGTTGCGCAATAAGACCGAGCGAAGAACGATGTTGAACAAGTTTTGATGATGCGCAACAACTTTAGGGAGGGGTTCTAGCCTGTCAGGCCACGCCCCACCCCTTCTCCGCGGCTGTTTCGATCACTCGTCAGGGACCCAAGACCTTCGAAAATCCCGATGCCTTGAACCACGTTGATGATAGAAACGGCCCTGGAGCCGGTGAACGATTTCACTCGGAGAGCACTTCGTACGCTGCAATGGACGCATTAGATGGGTTGCACCCATTCTTTTATAACTTGCGGGAATTCACTGTCAAGTAGGCGTTGTTTAAAAAGCGGCCTTCGTGGAGGCTCTTTTTGCCCCTGTAACCGATCGACTTAGGGGTTATTTGTTGGAGAAATGAGGAATCGGCCAGGAAGCCAGGGGAGTGTTCGATCGCCGAAAACCCCCTGTCTGGAAGGCCAATTCGGAGAGCGGGCATAAAGTTGTAGATTCGTAGAAATGACGAAAGGCGAAAGTTGATAGGATTTTGTATATGTCGGCGGAATTCTCAAGGCTGGACGGTTAATTATCGATTATGGCGGGGTCGTTCTTTAAGGCCGAATGAAATTATGTCAAAACGTGAGATATCTAAAAATTGATGAAAAATGGCATTGATCGGAGGATTCATGCATGCGTTCTAGGTGGCCCCTGAGAGCCGATCTTGAGGTTATTGTTAATTTGGGAGACATATGTTAGCCAAGGTGTTATCTGCCGATCTCTTTCGGAGATAGGACTTCGGTTTTGCGGGGACGCGACCGCGAAGGTGAGGGATGTGAGGGCTTTTGTAATATCTCGTTAAGACTATCCCTGGCCTCTCTTTTTTGGGGAGGGAGTGGGGTTTATCGACAGCATGATCCCTTTAAGGGTTCGCAGTATCGTTGTGGGAACGTGGCGGCGGGTGCGCCGGGATGAGGATGGGGAACCGAGGGCTCGAGCCCTCATTTGACTGGGCTCTCAGTATCAGGCGAAGTGAGCGAGAGGGGCGGCGGGAATGAGGAAATCGACGTTTCTGCGCGCAAAAAACCCCGGGGTCTTGGACGAGACGGCCGGGGTTCGGGGGAATCGAGTCGGTCGGAATGTCGCGCGAGGCGTGAGCCGGGCTTCGACTCAGCGCTCGGGCTGGTAGGACGATTGGTTGTAGTGCTGGAGCCAGGGTTTCGCGACGGGGTAATTCAGGCCGGTGCTCGGGTCGCGGTAGCTGCTGGCCGAGGTTTCGGTGTCTTCCTCTTCGCGGTTACGGAAGTCAAGGAAAGAGAACATGCGGCGGAGCCGCGACGGCTTCTTGGGAGGCGGAGGGGGCGTCGTGGAGGTCCAGTATTGGCTTCCGGGAGTGTTGGGGTTCGCGGCCGCGGCTTCTGCTCCGGCTCGGGCCCCGGCGTTGGGGTTTGGCGAGTAGCCGGGGTTGTTGCTCATCACGCCGGCGGAGGCACCGAACGGAGCGCCCGGGCGAAGGCTGGAGGCCGCGCTCGGCGCTGGCGTATAGGAGGCGGCTGAGGCCGTCGGCGTGGCGGCACCCGCCGGAGTCGTGAATGAGACCGGGTAGGCGCCCGAGGGGGAATAGTTCTGCGAGGGCATGCCCGGGGCCGGAACCGGCGGGCTGGCACCATTGACCGCCGCAGCACGGGGGCGGGAGTACGAAGCCAGGTTGCGAGGCGCCCTGCTGTTGCTGTAACCCTCGGTCTCGTTCGTGCTAGGCAGCAAATCGTCGCTTTGGGCGGGCATACCAGCCGACGGCGCGATCGCTGGAGCCGCCGACCTTCCGGCCGGGCTCGCCGCGGCGGCGGGTTGGTAGGGGCTGGAGCTCGGCGGGAAGAGGCCAGGTGCTTCCGTTGCCGGTTCACCGGCCGCCTGGCCGAACGCCGCCGATCCGATCCCGAGCATGCCGCTCAACGCCAAGGCACCCGCGATCGCGGCGGCCTTTGAGGTCGATTGCATCGGTAATCCTCCTTGATTTTTTCGGTTCGTCGCTCAACGGCCCGCCCCTCGCGTGCCGTTGCCGCTCTCCAGAGCTGGGGACGGCATCCGGCCTGACTCGCGCTGGGGCGTTCGTCGAAGCCTTTGCCTTGTCTCGAACAAGTGTCCCTCGTGGTCCCCGAGTGATTGGAGCCCGGGGAGAGGGCGCCCTACGACTCGATCCCCCCACGACTAATGAGGTAGCTCGAACGCAGGGTCTGTTTCATTCATAGATTCGGCCCCGGTCCGGTTGTATCTTGAGAAGCGATTTTGCGGATTATCGGTGTTACGCCGATTTTGCTTGTGATCGTTGAGTGGACAGCCCTCGCTGGGGCATGGGCGGAGGCCTCAGCTCTTCCCATGCAAGGACGTTTGAGGAGGAGATGCCCGCATCGGGGTGGCCGAGGCTTCAAGGGTCCATCCCCAGCCACCCCTCGCGCTTCGACGGGGCTTTGACTGGTCCCGGGTTACGAGATTTCCGTGGTCCGCAGACGCAACGCGTTGAGGATGACGGAGATCGAGCTGAATGTCATCGCCGCGCTGGCGAGCATGGGGCTAAGCAGGATCCCGAAGAACGGGTATAGCAGGCCCGCCGCGACGGGAACCCCGAGAGTGTTGTAGAGGAAGGCAAAGAGCAGGTTCTGGCGGATGTTTCGCATCGTGGCTCGACTCAAGCCTCGGGCCCGGACGAGTCCGGCCAGATCCCCCTTCACGAGAGTTATCCCGGCGCTCTCCATCGCCACGTCGGTTCCCGTTCCCATGGCGACCCCCACCTCGGCCTGCGCCAGCGCGGGGGCATCATTGATACCGTCGCCGGCCATCGCCACGATCTGCCCTTCCGATTGCAACTGCTTGACAACGTTGCCTTTCTGGTCAGGGAGCACTTCCGCCCGGACGTCATCGATCCCCAGCGTGCGTGCGACGGCCTCGGCTGTGGTCCGGCTGTCGCCGGTGAGCATCACCACCCGCAGCCCCTCGGCTTTCAGGCGCTTGATGGCTTCGGGAGCCGACGGTTTGACCGGGTCCGCCACACCGAGCAGTCCCACCGCACGGCCGTCAATGGCCACGAAGATCACGGTCTGCCCCTCGCGGCGAAGCGCCTCCCCGCGCTCACTCAACGAACCAGGGTCGATCCCCTCCGCGTCGAGCATGGCGCGATTGCCGATCGCGACCCCCTTCCCCGCGACCTGCCCGCTGACCCCCTTGCCGGTCACCGAGCGAAAGGTATCCACGGAGGGGAGGGCGAGTCCTCGGGCTCTGGCTTCGGCGGTGACCGCCGAGGCGAGAGGATGCTCGCTCGCCTGCTCGAGGCTGGCGGCCAGGCGAAGGATCTCGGCTCCGTCGGCTCCCGGAGCCACGATGACGGACGTCAGCCTGGGTTTTCCTTCGGTGATCGTCCCGGTCTTGTCGACCACGAGCGTGTTGACCTTTTCGAGGATCTCGAGAGCCTCGGCGTTCTTCACGAGGATGCCCGACGAAGCCCCTCGTCCTGTTCCCACCACGATCGACATGGGGGTCGCGAGCCCGAGGGCGCAGGGGCAGGCGATGATCAGAACGGAAACCGCATTCACAAGAGCGTGTGCCAGCCTTGGCTCGGGCCCGAACAGGCTCCAAACCAGGAAGGTGACAACCGCCACGGCGAGAACGGCCGGGACAAAGTAAGCCGCGACGGTGTCAGCCAGGCGCTGGATTGGAGCGCGCGTCCTCTGAGCTTCCCCCACCATCCGCACGATTTGGGCCAGGAGCGTCTCGGCTCCCACGCGCTCGGCCCGCATGACCACGCTGCCGGTACCGTTGAGCGTCCCGCCGATGAGCCGGCCTTCGGGCCCCTTCTCCACTGGGATGGGTTCTCCCGTAACCATCGACTCGTCGATGGTGGTCGTCCCCTCGAGAACCACACCATCGACCGGGACCTTTTCCCCAGGGCGAATGCGGAGCCGGTCGCCGGCATGCACGTCCTCAAGCGGAATATCCACTTCGTGGCCATCGTCGCCGATCCGCCGCGCCGTCTTGGGAGCCAGCCCCAGGAGTGCCTTGATGGCGCTACTGGTTTGCCCTCGGGCGCGAAGCTCCAGAACTTGCCCCAGGAGTACGAGGGTTGTGATCACCGCCGAGGCCTCGAAATAAACCGGCACCGTACCATCGTGACCTCGGAACGACGCGGGAAAGAGCCCAGGCGCCACGACCGCCGCCAGGCTCTCGAGATAAGCCGTTCCGGTGCCGATCGCAATCAGCGTGAACATGTTCAAGTGACCGTTCACGACTGATTGCCAACCCCTGACGAAGAACGGCAGCCCTCCCCAGAGCACCACGGGGGTCGCCAGCACGAGCTCCAGCAGAAGAAGGTTTCTGCCGGCGATGACCTGGGAGAGAGGATTGCCCGGAATCATCTCGGACATCGCCAGAATCAAGAGGGGGATCGTGAGGACCAGGCAAACCCAGAACCGCCGGCTCATGTCGATGAGCTCGGGATTCTCTTCGTCCTCGCCGGTCGCCACCATCGGCTCGAGCGCCATGCCGCAGATCGGGCAGGAACCCGGGCCGTCTCGAACGATCTCGGGGTGCATTGGGCAGGTGTATTTCGAGGATCCCGCCGCGTCATGATGAACCGTCGCGGTTCGCTCGCCGTGGGGCTTCAGGAACGAGGCCGGGTCGGCATCGAAACGCCGCTTGCACGAGCCCGAGCAAAAGTGATAGGTCGTTCCCGCGTGCTCGCTCTTCCCGGCCGCGGCCGCCGGGTCGACCTCCATGCCGCAGACCGGGTCAATGGCCTTCGCGTGCGCTCCCGCACCCCCCTGCTCCGGCGCCGACGGCAAGACAACCAACCCTGGAAAATGCGCCGGAGCGTGAGATCTCTCCTCGGCTTTCCCCTCTGGATAGCCGGCATCGGCCAGAGCCTGGGCGAGCGCACCACGGCTGGCGTGCTCGTTGTGGGCGACGACCACGGTCTTCGAAGAGATATCCACCCGGACGTCGGCGACCCCTTCGACCGAGCCGACGGCCTTCTTGATCGTCTCAGCGCAGCCGCCGCAGACGATATTCGGGGCCTGAAACGTCGATTCCATCGTGTACGTCTCCGATGCGAAAGTCTTGATTATTTTAAGAACCGTGCCAGCACGGTCTGAATCTCGGTAAGCAGTTGTTCCTGGTTCATGGGCTTGGCGTGCGAGTGCTCCGAGCCACTACCATGCCCGAGCACACACCCTTCCAGGTGCCGCGTCAAAACCTCAATCCCGAGCGCATCGAGCGCTGAGCGCACCGCGGCAATCTGGTTGAGGACCTCCACGCAGTACCGATCCTCCGCCACCATGCGCTGAATTCCGGCGACCTGCCCGGCGATTCGGTTCACCCTGGCCTTGATCTTCTTGCTCGAGGTCTCATCCATCGCGGCCCCTCCCGAAATATACCCGGTATGGGTATCTGGCCCACGGTTGCATTATACCCCTGGAGGGTATTGGATCAATGGGGGGACTGTGCCTTCACGGGTGCCGAGGCGCCTTCTTACCTCAAGGCACGCAAGCGCGACGGACGGTCTGGAGGAGGTCGCAAAAGCCGTTCGCCAGCCAGTACGCGAGGCCAGAAGAATGTCACAGAGATCAAAGCGACGCGTTTGGCTGCACGCGATGCATGCGGGCACGGTTCGAAACGCTCTGTGCCCTGCGAGCCGTTCTGGGGCGCTCTTTTCGAGGGAGTTTCCTGCGGCAAACTCTTTGGCATCGACCTTATTTTGCCTATTTTCACGAAGCTGATCGTAAGTGTGCAAAACTCCGGTTTTCCGTTGGCGAATCGTCGGTATACTCACGCGCGCCCAATCCTCTTGCCACATCCGGGACGGGCTCAAGGCGTCAAAGTCAATGGATTGACAGAAGGCCGCCGACTCAGCCTCCGCACGGAACGGTTTGAACGCGCACGTCGCACGAGCGCGCGAGGCCAAGGCACGGGAGTTCTGGGTCCATGACGGCTTTCCCCTTTGTTCTTCAGGACGATCACATGAACAAAAGGCGTTCACGTTCCGCGCTGGCTTTTCCCGCCGTTCTGGAAACGCTTGAAGGTCGCATTGCCCTGTCCGGTGTTCAAGCCGCCAGCACCCTGCCTCAGCAGTCTGCGGAAGTTGCCGGGAGTCATGCTCGACGAGTTCCCACGCACACGACGCTATCGGTCAGCGCGGGCACGCTCAGTCAACCCATCACGTTCACGGTCACCGTGCGCGGAGCCGCCTCGGCGGGCTCGCCGCAAGGGACGGTCAACCTCGTCGACCACGGCAAGGTGATTCAAACGCTGACGCTCTCGCCGGCGGAGTCCACCGATGCCCGGACAGCGGTCAGCCAGGCTACGTATACCTTGATGCAGCCCGCCGGCGGTAGCGCTTACTACTTCGGGCGGCACACCATCAGCGCTCAGTTCGTCCCTAGCGGCTCATTCGTGAAGAGCAGCAGCAACAAGAGCTTCACCGTCGCTCAGCCCACTTATAGCACGCTGTCCGACGGTGTGAAGGTCGCGACCATCGGCGCGGGTTCGGGCGCCCAGATCCAATCCGGCCAGACCGCGAACGTGCTCTACACGGGCTATCTCACGAAGAACGGCCAGATCTTTGATGATTCCGACAGCCACGGAGGCGGACTCCTAAGCTTCACCGCCGGCGCGGGGCAGGTCATCACCGGCTTCGACGATGCCGTTAAGGGCATGCAAGTGGGCGAAACCCGAGTTGTGACAATTCCCCCCGCCGAAGCCTACGGCTCCCAGGCCACCGGCTCCATCCCCGCTAACTCGACCCTGACCTTCGTCTTGACCCTCAAGTCGATTTCCTGAGCGAACTCCGGCGATACCCCCCTTCTCGTTTGCGATCCGCCCAGGTTAGTTCCCCCAACCTGGGCCGCATCCTCACAGGTAGCCGAACCTCGCCAAGCGCGACTCCCAAGGACGTGACGTCTCCCTTGCCTTGCGCTTGAATTCACAAAAATTATGATGACTTGAAGAGACTATTGAGCGACCGGTCGTTCTCAGGACGTCTTTCGCGCGCCTTTGTGGATCGGTGTTCACGAAATTTCTTGGAAAAACGTCGATAGGCCGACGAGAAAAGAAACCTTTAGCTTGGGTATGGAAACGGACTTTTCTGGGATTTTGTTCCTCTCGAGCGTGATACCCGCACCGAACACGCTGCGGAGGCTTTCGACGCACACCCCTTAACGTGTCCGGAAGTCGGCAGGACGCGGGCCTACCAACCACCATGGTTGAGCCGCTGCTTGAGGTCGGGCCGCCAACGTCGGCTCGCCCAAGAGCGGCCGCCTTTTGCTCGCCATGAGTCATCCTCCGCGGCCCAATGCCGCCGGTCGCCGCCTGCGCCCGCCTTCTGCTCGGCGTCTCCGACCTGGTGTGGTCGGTCGCCGGTCAGCTATCATGACGACGTCTGCAAACCAGGCCTCGTTCCGCAGGTGTGAAGGAGATTCGTGGCCCTTCCGAAATGCGGGATCGCCGAACAAATGGGCCGCTATCGTTGGTGCCGCTAGGACGAGGAGCGAAGTGCCGTATCGGGTAAGGTCCTGATTTATATCGCCAGAGTTTATGTGATGCTCCGAGGGAGCGCTCCGAAAGCATCGTCATTCACAGACACGCTCTTACTTTCGAAGGTATGTGTCCGTCGGCTGACGGAATTTCACCGCCTACTCGTTGATCTCGAAGCCCGGTTGAGACGATCCCCCCCTTTGATTTTGTTGGAGGCGCATCATGAAGATCACACGGAGCATCTTTGAGAGTCAGCGGCAGCGGCGATTCGGCGCGAGCAATCCGGAACGTATGCCGCTCGCGTTCTGGGAATGGATGGTTCGTGGCATGGAAGACGCTCGTCTCCGTGATGATTGGTTCGAGGAGCAGGACCCCACCGTGCTCGGCCATAACCCCACCGCGGTCCGCACTTATTTCGGGCAGGAAGGGGACTACTCGAAGGGTGCGATCTGGAACTTCGAGCGAATGGGAGGGACAAGGACACCGCACCCCGACGGCCGGATGATCTGTGTCGGCGGTGAACACGAAGATCACTATGATCCTGATTTTTGTATTTATAACGATGTCGTCATTCTTGATCTGGACGGCTCCATCGAAATCTACGGCTATCCGAAGGAAGTTTTTCCCCCCACGGATTTTCATACCGCCACGCTCCTTGGGGACCGCCTGATCCTGCTTGGACGGCTAGGATATGCGGGAGAGCGGAATCCGGGTACGACGCCGGTGTTCGCCCTCGACCTGACGAGCTACCGTATCGAGGAACTTCCGTCTCTTGGCGAATTGCCAGGCTGGATCTTTGGACATGAGGCTGAGTTTTTGCACGGTATCATCACGATCCGTGGCGGCGAGCTCTACGAAGAGAAGGATGGTAAGGCGTTGATAAGGCGGAATTTCGACGAGTTCGCCTACGAAATCGGCACGGGGACCTGGAAACGGCTAACAAATCGGAAATGGCGGCAGTACTCGATTAGCGACGAGGACAAAAAAGTCTTCATGAGGGGGCCGCGCTTTCGCGGCTGCTGCTCAATGGAGGACGAGCCCTGGAAGGAGCCGATCGAAGAGGAGCTGGAAGACGATACCTTTATTTATGTGATGCCTGAAGCCTTGTTCCCGAAAAGCTTCGCCTATGAGACCGTCGCGTCCGACGATCCCACGCTTGGGGAACGGATCATCGTCGCAGGTATTCCCGTCTCAATCCAAATGAGCGCTTTCTTCGTCGAGATTGTGGTCGAAGGGGAGATGAATGCGGCGATGGCGGATGAATTGGCGGAAGACATCAAAGAGAGCATTGAGGCCGACACGGGACGGAAGTGCATCCTGGAGAGTTATTCCTGAACGCGATCCGGCTCAAGAGTGTCGGCCTGCGCGCCCTTGACGATCAAACCTTCAAGGTCTTGAGATAGGCGACGCTCTGCTGGGTGAGTTCCCAGGTTTGCTCGACGAAGTAATTCTTGACCCCCCCTACCCTCGCGGTGGTGAAGGTCTTCACCCAGTCGATGGTTCCTTGCCCGAGCGCAACCTGGGGGCGTTTTCCCTCGGCCGGAGCGTTCATGTCCACGTCTTGCAGGTGCAGGGAATAGAAGCGTCCGGGATACTTCAAGAAATAGGCAGCCCCTTCGAGGCCGACCGTAATGGCCGACATTTGGAACTGGAACTTGACCAACTCCGGATCGAGCAAGTCGAACAGCAGGTCATACGCGCGATGGCCGTCGACCATCGCGTGTTCGAAGTCTTCGTTGTGCAGACCCTGCTGAAGACCAGCGGCCGCCGAAACCGCGGCGATCTTGTTGTATTCCTCCGCGGCCTCTTTCACCTGGTCGAGCGTTGGGCTGCTCCCTCGCTCGCCCAGAGTGGCGGTGATCATCTGCGTAATGCCGACTTCCTTGGCCCAGTCGATACTCTCCCCATGCTTGTTCCGCAGCTCCCCCATGCTGAAGTGGGAGCTCTCCGCGCGCATGCCATGGTCTTCCAGGATCTTCCGGACCGTCTTCCCATCCTTGAGTGACGCGAACTCAGGGCCGAACCCGATCGGCGAACAAAGTTCCAACCTTGTCACCCCAATCTCGCTCACCATCTTGACGAAAGACGGGAAGTCCTCAAGCATCGAACGTAGCGGCCAGACCTGGCATCCGATCGGCAGGTTGCTGGTTTCTCGTGAAAGCGCAGTGTCTGCGGTCGTCATGTAAGAATCTCGGCTTTTTTCGAATGATCGCGGAAGGACTCATGAATCAGCCGCCATTCTTGCCGATCAGCCGGAGGACAGCAATTGGGCGGACTCCTCCGGCATTCTCGAGCACCCTTCCGGGTTGCTCCGGCGCCGTCATCCGCTCACGCAGGCTGACCTCATCTCTCTGATTCTGAATCGCAAACAGCACGCGTCGATCAAGGCCCGCCGTCCGTCTTGGGACTCCGCGCTTGTTTTGGGCGCTGTGCATGCGGCCCGAATGATCCTTCCTGAAATTTCGGTAGAGCGGACAAGATTAGTTCTTCGACGCGGCGGCCGCATTGCCGAGTTGGGCTGCGAAATCACCGAGATCCGTTGTGTTGGTGTTGCTCAGCAAGATTATCGTGATATCGGCATTCATGACATGGGATAGGAGGCAATTTGCTCCCAGGATACTCCCAAAGCGGTCGACAACCCTATCGGGCTTGCCACCGACCGACCGGCGAGTGATCCACACGCCGCAGCCGTAGTCGTCGAGCCCTGGTTTTAGCATAAGAGCCAACGAATCGGGCTTCAGAAGTTTGTCCGCAAAGAGGGCGTGGGCAAACGTCCGGAGGTCGGCCGCCGTTGAGAACATGCCGCCGGCCGCGTACCAGTTCTCATAGTACAGCGGCCAGTCGTTGATCATTTCCTGGGAGCCCTTCGACCTCCAGTAGGTTTTCGCGAGTTTTTTCGTGATCTTGTGATGACGGAGCATCCCTGTGTCGGACATGCCCAACGGGCTCAGAATGCGGTCTCTGAGCACATCATCGTAAGGTTTGCCGGTGAGCGCCTCGATCACTTTTCCCAAAATCACGTAATCAAAATTATTATAGTCAAAGACTTTCCCGGGTTCGTTGGCGATCTTGGCTCGCGCGAGCTTGTCGAGAAGTTGGTCGGTCGTGTGGGGCAACTGGTAAAGTTCCAACCCCTTCTTTTCAGCCTCTTCGTACGTCAACAAGGCATCATAATTCGCAAGGCCCGAGGTGTGATTCAAAAGCTGGTGGACGGTGATCTTGTCGGCTCCCGCACCGGGGTACTTGGAGAGGTAAGTCTTGAAAGGAGCGTTCAGGTCGAGCTTCCCCTGGTCCCTGAGTTGGAGGATAAGCACGGATGTGAAGGCCTTGGTAATGGACGCGACCTTGAACTTCGTGTCGTTCTGGACAGGGATATCAAACTCGCGGTCGGCGACCCCGAAGTTCTCGCGAAAAAGCATGACCCCCTGACGTTCAACCAGGATCGTGCCATGAAAATCATGACTCTTCGCATAATCGCGGGCCACCGAATCGAGCCCGGGACCCTCTGCCAAGGCTTGCGTGGCCACAACGAGAAAGGCTGGCGCTGCGAAGAAGCCTAGGAATCTTCGGGTAGACAATGAAACGACCAAACTAAGAACCATCGTGCGGCATCCCTCTGAAACGCAATGATCCGCGTCTTTGACGCACGCCGCGATGAGCGTCGAACCCGTTCAACGTACCGCTGAGCGTCCCAGACTCTTTCGGAATCCGAGGCTAAAAATTAGCCGAATTCCAACAAATCGGTGCGTGCCTCAGACCGTGGCATTGTTCAGAGACTCTCCGGTCATCCGATTCGCGAGTTTCCGGCTCTCTTGAGAGGTCCTTCGCGAAGACCACTTCCCTTGGCTCCGGCCACCCGAGAAGGGCACGTCCCTCACCCTCTTCCTTGTCTGAGACACGACTCTCCACCGTATCGCACATTTCCTCGGCAGGTTCGTCAAGGAAGATGATGTCATATCAAAAATTTTAAAAACGTCGATTTTTATCTAAAAAGAGCAGCACGATTTCGGGGACTTCCTCAGGCAGTGGAGACGTGCTTTGGGGGGCCGCCTGGTCATACACTGTAGGGTTGCTGTGCCTTCCACGTGAGCCTATTCTCGGAGCCTTCGGCTTGAAATCCTCGCTTGCCTCACGAAGGGATCTGCACGGGCTGACCGTCTTCCGGAGGACTGCCGCCATGCCTCGAGTCGCCATCGTTGCCACGCTACTCGTCTCTGGTTTCGTGACCTTGCCGGCGTTCGCCGGGGAGGCGCTTGTCGTTGAGCTCTGGCCGGAGAAGGTGCCGGGAGATGTGGGCATCAAGGGAAAGGAAACCAGTCGGATTCACCCTTCGCCTCTCGTCGGGCCTACCAAGCTGATTACCAACGTCACGCGGCCGACGCTTTCGGTCTACCCGGCTCCCAAGGATAAGAACACCGGGACGGCGATGCTGATCTGTCCGGGGGGTGGTTACTGGGATCTCTACTGGGAGCTTGAAGGGGAGGAAGTGGCGGCCTGGCTGAACTCGGTCGGCATGACTGGGATCATTCTCAAGTACCGTTGCCCGCGACGCCCCGGGGATGTTCAGGGGGAGCCTCCACTAGGGCCCCAGCTTGACGCCCAGAGGGCGATGCGTGTCGTTCGCAGCCGGGCCGCGGAATGGGGGATCGACCCGAAGCGAATCGGCATGGTTGGCTTCTCGGCGGGAGGGCACCTTGCGTTGGCCACCGCAACCGGTTTCGCGAAACCCCTTTATCCGCCGACCGACGCGATCGATGAGGTTAGTTGCCGCCCCGATTTCGCCGTCCTGTGCTATTCGGGATATCTCAAGGCGAAAGGGAAGGATGAGATTTCCGCAGGCATCTCCATTCCGGCCGATACCCCTCCGGTTTTCCTGGCGCATGCCTCGGATGATCGAGAGAGCTACGGAGGCTCCAACGCTGAGCATAGCGTGTTCATGTATGTGGCCTTGAAACGCGCTGGTGTTCCGGCCGAATTGCATGTGTATGCAACGGGCGACCATGACTTTGGCGTGCGTCAGAACGACAAGCTTCCCTCGAGCTGGACGCGACTCTGCCTCAACTGGCTGCGGAGCCAGGGGCTCTTGAAACCGGGGTCGACCCCGTGACACTTGGCGGCCTGCCGTTGGAGCGGCATGCTCCCATTGAAAGTCGGCTACGGTTGGTTTTGGCCGGCGATCAGGACGTCTGAAAGGAAGATAAAGGGGGCTAGGGAGAAGGTTCGATCACGTCGTAGGTCTGATTGGTCGCGAGTGCTTCCCGGCGGCTGATCAGGCCCGAAGGCCAGCGCACGGTCAGCCTGGAGACCACGTCCGCCGTTCCCAGTCCGACCAGGAGCCGGGGGTCATGCGCCGAGGCGTAGCTGGCTCCCCCTTTGCGCTGGCGGACGATGGTACGGCCGCCGGCCTCAATCTCCACGCGGGCTCCGACCGCGTCGCGGTTGCTTTTTGTGCCGACCAGGCGGAGCCGGATCCAATGATTTCCCGCCTGGGTGTCGTTCCGTAGCAAGGCGGGTGGGCCCCCTTTGTGGTTGATGACGATATCGATATCGCCGTCATCGTCGATGTCGCCGAAGGTGGCTCCCCGGCCAACGTGCTCACGAGAGAAGTAAGTCCCTGCCCCTTCGGTGGCCCGTTTGAAATGCTTCCCTTCGATATTGCGATGCAACATGGGGGGCTCGGCCAAGGTTCGATGGCCGTATCGGCCTCCGTCGTAGTGGTCGACAGCGCCGTTGGCCGCGAAGCTGTCCGGCCATCCGTCGTTGTCGAAGTCGGCCAGGGCACAACCCCAGCCCACCCACGCGGTTGTATCCGCCCCAAGGCCGAAGGCCACGGTCTCATCGTGGAAGTTGGAATTTCCCAGGTTGTGGTAAAGCGTATTGTACTCGTTGATGTAGTTGGTCACGAATAACTCGGGACGGCCGTCGCCGTCAACATCCTCGGCGTCGACCCCCATACCGGCATAGGCTTGTCCGCTTGCGCTGTACGCGGCTCCCGCGGTCTCCGTCGCGTTTTCGAAAGTACCGTCACCCCGGTTCAAGAACAGGAGATTGGGCCCCATGTCGTTGGCAACGTAGATGTCGATTTTCCCATCTTCGTTGGCGTCGACCGTCACCACCCCAAGGCCGCGCCCCTCGGCACGGCAGAGGCCCGCCGCATCGGTGACGTCGCTAAACGTGAAGTCGCCATTGTTGCGGAGCAAGGAGTGTTTGGCGGGCCGAACGCTCTGAGGTGAACAGTATTTGCGAGCGTTGATATCGTGATTCCCGCAGTAAATATTGTCTCGGGGCCAAACCCAGTCACCGTAGTTGGCGACGTAGAGATCGAGGTCGCCATCGTTGTCGTAGTCGAGAAAGGCCCCACAGGTCGACCAGGCGGAGCTTTCCACGCCGGCCGTGCTTGTGACGTCGACGAATCGCCCTTGCCCGTTGTTTCTGTAGAATTTCCTCTGGCGGAAGCCCGCCAGGAAGACATCAGGATCGCCGTCGTTATCGACGTCGCCGATGGCGATTCCGTGGCAGAAACCCGCAAAACCCAGACCCGAGGATTCCGTCACGTCCACGAAACGGTTATTTCCGATCCCTTTATAGAGACGGTTCGGTGTGGCACGAGCGGAATTCACCGGCAAGGTCGTTGCCGTGGCAAAGTAGAGGTCCATCCGGCCGTCGCCATCGTGGTCGAAGATGGCGGCCCCTGAGCCCATAATCGAGGGAAAGTGATACTCGGGAGTCATCCCCGAATAATGAATGAAGTCGACTCCGGACTTGGCGGAGATTTCCGTGAACTGGATCCTACCCAGGCTTGAGAGAGGATCTTCAAGGACTCGCCTCCGAGGTACCTGGGTGGTCTCGACGGTCGCTCCAATCGCTTCAAGGTGTACGCCGCCTGCCTGAGGCCCACATCCGGCGACAGCTACCATGATGAGTTCGACGACAATAAGCCGGGTGGCCCGCTCTCTCGACGCGGGCCTGTTCCACGGAAGCCTGTCGCAGTTCCCGCCGAAACTCGCGGTGATCACTGACGACAGGCGCATCCCAAACCCACTCTGGAATCGCATCGTCGCGCTCCCGATTGGTGAGATTTTTCGATGCTTCAATGCGTGTGTTTATGCAAGATCTCTTCGTGAGGACGATCACGAATGATCTCGGAGAACCATGTTCCAGATTGTCGTTAGTCGCGGGAGAGGCTTTCGATACGTTGCTTTCGTCGAGACCCGATCCAGAGCGAAGTGCCTGAAATCACTGAATCCAAGATTGGATTGATGTCACAAACATCCCGATCCGTTGAGCCGTGAAAGGTACTTCCAGCATACTTCAAGAGCCGATCCATTCCAGAGGAATTTCTTGGGCCGCCTCGATTGTTCCCTCGGTGCGTCGCGACGTAGGTTTTCGTTGACCGTGTGGCTTGATTTGCCAACGGGCACGATAGTCATAAGGCCGAACGTTTTCGTTTCAGCAAAGATGCTTCGGATTCCATGAGGAGTTGTGGGTTCACCGAATGGTTTCAGGGGAAGAAACACGGCCAGATTTTGCAAGCAGATATAAAAACAAAAGAACATTTTTATCATAAATGGAAAGCGATTCGGCTGTTTGCGATCACGCGGCTCCGAGCAAGTTCAAGAGCAGACGGTCTTCGAGGCGTCCGTATGAAGGGACGCCCTGGGGAGTACCGTACGCCGCGATGTCGTTGCCGTCGCTAGGGCTGGCGGTGGGCAGGTCGTTGTTCTCGTGATTGCCTGGACCCCGAAGCTGAACGTTGCCACTGCTGCTGTTCGCAACCATGGTATCCGCCTGCCCGAGAGTTGAGCGTCCGGGTCTCGGAACAGTTGAGGCACACTTGTGTGAGCAGAAAGTCGATGCCTTGGCCAAGAGCCTGTGCGGGTGGCCGATCTCCGGGTCGGTGCTCACTTCTCGCACGTCCTGACGTATCGCCGCGATAAAGCCCAACCGACCGCGACCATGCGTCGTCGGAAGCAGCTCCGGCTGCATGGTGAGCTGTTACGCTCTCTCATGCCATCGTTGCTGCGATTCTGAGTAAGAACAAGATGCAAATATAGAAAACTTATGAAAGATCGTTGGCTTTATGCCAAGACAACGAAAACAGCACTCTGTTTTCAGGCATTCGATCGTAGCGAAGGCCTCCCATCGTTGTCTTGGTAGCAATTGGAGTGAGCGGGATTCGATCGATTCGAGATGTTTTGTCATTCTTTATGAGCAAAGTCTCCAGACTTCTGCTATTCATTTTCTAATGGGCTTTGTTGACATGGCATATGCCTCATGCTAGAAGGGAAAAAGGAGTCATTGAGTGGCGATATTTTAGCGCGGATCTTTAACACAGCGTGATTCGCAGAAGTATGTCTCGGCCCACGCGCCATCATGACGAGAAACCTTCGGATCTACAGCAGATAAAGCAAAGGTCTCTGGAGCCACCGGTGAACTTTTTTGCGCTGTTCTTTGGGGCTCTCCCTTTGAGCTTCTGAGGTGAATGCGCAGTAAACGTTGAAGTACGCAAACCCAAGTCACCTGTAAAGGATGTGGCCCTGGGCCGGTCCACGCGATTGGGAAGTAGATCTACGCTGGTCGGCTTTGCCCTTCGTGGTGTTTCGTCGACGGCCTGAATGAATCGTCTATACGGCAGAGAACGCCGTCCGTGCGCAACCGGCGTTCAAGCGAGTCTTTGTCCTAGCAGATGTCGCGATCATAACGACGCTCCGTTGAGGCAATTCAGCCCGGCGAGATACGCTTCAACCCATTGGAAGAACCCCATGGATTGCGAGATAGCATGTCGCCGGATTCAGGAATTGCGTGTCTTGAGCATCGCCGTGCTATTGGTGCTGATCGTATGCGGCTGTAAAGCACGTCAGGACGACCATCTCAATGTTGGTTTAGCTGGTGAAGGCGAGGCGCATGGCAAGGACCGTGTCCCCGCGATGGTCCTTGAACACGATATGGGTTTGATCAGCCCAGGTGGTAAACACGCCCATACCTTCGAGATACGGAACTCCGGTGCCCACCCATGGACGATATCTCAAATTGTGAAATCGTGCAGTTGTACGGCGACTCGGGTCTTCAGCCGGACGATTCCGCCGGGACAATCTGGGAGAATCGAAATTACATATCATGCAGCCTATCAAGATCAAGATTTCGCGGACTCCAAGAGCGTCAAAGTAGAATTCTCCGAGCCTGATGCCCCGGCAGTTAATCTCGTCATGAAGGGTCGCATTCGGCATCTCCTAAGCCTGAGCCCGTCGGCGTTGAATTTTCGCAGAGTTGGCGCGGAAGACGCGGCTGAGCAATGGTTTGAAGTTCGCAACTTTTCAGGCCGTGTGTTCAAGACCATGTCTGTGACTTCTGAAGCCAAATGGTTGGCCACACAGGTTGTGGAAGTTTCATCGAGCCAACCTCGGTCGGTATCCGATCCGCTTCAACTATGGAGAGTGACCGTAAAGACCGACCCGAAACAGTTACAACCGGGCTCTAACGCAGCTATCATCAAGGTTTCTCCAGACAGAGCAGATCTATCCCGCCAGGTCAAAGTCTGGATCACTTCATCGCCGCCGTTCTTCGCCACGCCTCGGCAGCTTTTTTTTGGCGCGGTATCTATGGGAGCGCCGGCTCGGCGCAAGGTGTGGTTGCGTGTTGCGCCCGATCAAGCTGGAGGCTCGGATCGCGGCTTGTGCTCACTAACGCATACGCTAGGAAATCGTTTGTCCCTTCGTTGGTCTAACGTCGAGAGCGCTCACTGGGAGTTTGAGGCGATCCTAACACCCCAGGCTGGCGATCGATTCATCGAAGGGGAGATTACCGTTGCGCATCCAAACAAGGCGTTGCCGGAACTCAAAATCCCAGTCACAGCACTTTTGGATTCACAATGAATGTAAAATGGTGCATTCCGTGGACTTTGCTCTCGCTGGCTTTATGGTTTGTGGCTCTGCGGGCCACGGCTTTCGGGCAGCCCGTAGATTTGGCCGGAGCCCTGGGTTCACCCCCGAGAGATTTGGTCTGTGGTCCCAGGTGTGTCCAATTCTTAATTCAATATTATTTCAAAAAAAATCTGGATTTGACCGACTTGGTACGCGAAATACAGTGGCCTGATATTGAGCGAGGGGCGCGATTGGACACAATCAGTGAATCGTTGCAAAAACGTGGGTTATTCACCTGCCCCATGCGGATCGGAAGCGAGATGCGTATTGATTGGCCGTACCCAGTGCTCGTTCATCTCGGGAAAAATCTCGACGAGAATGGCCATTTCGTCGTGTGGCTCCCTACATCGTCATCGGGCAAGGACGAGATTTGGTTCGGTGTTGACGGTGTCCGTCAAGAAATTCCGTACGATCTGGCGCGAAAACGATCAGGTTTCATTTTACTTACGGCACCTAAACCAATCCTAAATCCGAAGGCAGCGATATACGAACGTAATGGCACTCGCTCCGTGGCGTTAGCAGTCTTCTTTGGCGTGTCTGGTTTTCTACTCACAGGCGTCCTCGTCGTGAGGATATGGCCAAGGCTTTTCGGCGCACCGCGTGCGGCCGATACAACTGTCCCGACCTAGGGAAAGGATTGAACGCAATGAAGCCGATAACTCTCGCGGCAGTCGCTCTTGCAATGTGGTTGGGTTGCGCATGGTTTAGCTCTGCCAGTCGTCTTGATGCTGTTCGGTTCGAGGGCTCGGAATCGCTTTTGACCAGGGTCCGTGGCGGTGATTGTTTTGTGCTGCAGGACCAGCCGTGTTCGGAGCTCGGGTTCGGTGAAGGCAACGGCCTAGGTAGTTTGTGCCCAGTGGCAGGCTGCAGTTATATCGAGTCGGAAGATGCTTATTTGTGTTCGACTAGCGAAACCTGGGAGGATATTACCAACCAGACCTTTGATGCATGCCAAGGCAACGCTCCGCCTCAGAATGGTTACACCTTCTGCGGTGAAGTCGCTAATGAGCCCGAAATGTCGTGCTGTGTCATTAGACAGTGCAACGCGACGATTTGCTCATTGAACGACTACGGTTATTACGTATGCCAAACAACACAATCGGACTCTTTTGTAGAGAACGGCTGCGGTTACACGCCGAACGGCCTATCGGAAGTGCGATGCCCTAACGGGTAATATTGTATTCTTTGCTCTAATTTCGCTCGAGCTTGGAGTTCGAGAGGAAGATGGCCGTGTGCTCCCGCGGATCTCTCTTTGTGCTCCAGGCTCGAGTCGAGGCTTTTGAGAGCTTGCCTCGCCTTTGGAAAACGTTCGGCCAAGGCCGGCCAAAAGTTCGTTTGAAAAAGAATTGTGGGGTCCCCATGGAATGCGTTGATCTTTGGGAGTGTAGGAGATTGCGGAGCTCTCTAGTCAGCCAATTTCCGGTCTACGACCAACGATAGGCACTTGGTTTCGTTCACTCATTAGGGATGCTTGTCATGATTATGATGCTTATGGCGCTCGTGATTGGAGGTGTCGGCAAGGACGCTCCGGCATCGGAAGAGGATCGGCTGGCCCAATCGGTGCTAACGGGAGTGCAAGCCGGCCGAGAAGGTTTGCGTAGCGGTGTATTTAAGGCGACTGGCCGGATGACAAAAATCGGACCGGAGGATTGGGGGCAATTGGCGGGGGATGTAGATTTCTTTTGTGCATTTGACTTTGATAAGAATTTTGTGCGATTCGATCGTTCCGAACCTGTTCTTCGACGTTTTAGTTCGGAGGCGGGGACGACTAGGAGGAAGTCGTCGTCGCCGAAACAGAAGCTCTCAGGAGGAACGACGGGAAAGGAGGTCAAACAGGTTAAGCGAGCCGAGCCCTTTGTTGGTAGGCGGAGCAGTGTCTATATTCGATTCCCTGACTACTTCATGGCATGGTCGTCCCCTTGGGAACGCCAAAAGACAGCGGCGGGGATATTTCCCCTGAATAGTCCCTGTCCGGTCGGTACATCGCCGTTTGACGTGCGGGCGCTAGGCCTTTACTTCTGGAGTAGCTTTTTAACTCCGACGACCTTTGAAGAATGCTATGATGCTCTCGTTAAGAGCCATTGGGATGAAGTCATTCGCGGGGATGACGGCATGTTTCAACTCCGCCGAACCCTAGCATCCGGCGACAGTTACACACTTTGGGTCGACAAAAACCAGGAATTCTCTCCCAGGCGGTATGAAATTCGAAGAGCTTCCAAAAAAGGGAAGAGTGAGCCACTGCAGCCGTTCATGATGTGCGAGGTGGATTACAAGGAAGTCGCACATACGTGGGTTCCTTCAAAGTTCAAGATCGCGCAGCGGCAGCCCCCTAGTCTCCGCAAGAAGGAAGATGTAAACGATTTGGAAAGTTACGATTTGACATTCGAGTGGCTCTCGGTGAATCAGGATGTTGAGCAAAGCATGTTCAGTGTCGATAAAATCAACGTACCGAGAAACACATCGCTTTTTGATTATCGATTAGGAAAGCCTTTGCTCGTAAAGAAATTGAACGTGGCGATATCCACGGCCGAGAAAAAAGTGTATTCGCCACAAAGGATCGTAATCATTGTCAATATCACAATCGTGCTTGCTGCGATAATCGGCTTTCTTATTTATCGGAATCGAGCCAAGACGCAAGCTCAAGCAAGTTTGCGAGAGGTGTGATCACATCCGAGATTGGTGAAGATAGCAATATGCACGAACCTATATGCTAAGCCTCGCGAGCAGAATTTATGGATAAAATCTGGCTCCAGTAGCTTCCGGAGGTTGTAATATAGGGCGGTTTTCGCCGCGTCAATCGCCCGGGCTACGTTCTTCATGGGCTCGATCTTCGACCGCCTGGAAGAATATGTGGATGCAGAGTCCTCAAGTGGCAGGCGATCAGTTGGCGCTTGGCGCTAACGATGACGCCGGGTGCATTCATGGTTGAATCCGACGTGGGACGGATCCATCAGGACGGCCGAAACCGTATCCAGGAGGTCGCGGATTGCGCAGATCCGACGGCGGAAGATTGTGCGGTTGGAATCCTCGAAACTAGGCGACCACTCTGCTCCATCGATCCTCTGTAACGCAGGATCCGCTCTACGTTTCCTCGCTCAAGGCGGTCTTCGTGAACCCACGATTTCTGCCGAAGACCCATTATTTGAATCGAATGCCCGCCGTTTTACATGAATGGTTTCTCTTGCCGTCGGATCGACCAATAGCAACAACTGACGAGGGCGCTGACGAAACAGGCGATCGTGCTAATGGCGAGGATGTCGTACCAATTGGGGTCGGATTTGTCTTCGCTTATGACACAGAGAAGGAAAGCCAAAATCGGGCCGGCGAGGAGAATAAGGACAACGTCGGTTCGACGTTGCCGGGTTGCGAGAAAGGCGAGTGTGAGAAGGATGGTGAGGCTGGCCCAGAAAATTGGGATGATGCGATTCAACGCAAAGAACGCGTCGTGCGGAACATGATGGCGGAAGGTAGATTCCAGCAGGCCCTCGACGTCTCCTTGCCCAAGCATGATGAAGGTCGAGATCACTGTCCATAGAAGCAAGAGCGGGATGATGAGCCCGATCGCCATACCAAAGATGTAACGCGGCTCTTTCATCCTGGATTCGTTAGCCGATACCGCAGGCCTCGCGCGATCCCGAGCTGCGAGCGACATCGAGATACTTGCCGGTAAAGATACGCGAGTATGCGATCGCCGATGATTTCACGACGATCCGACAAACGAGGTTAGCGGGGCGTCGTGAGAGGCGCTACCTTCACCCTTGCTTTCATCAGCGAATCAAGCCCGATGTCGTTTCGGGTCGAGGGGGGAAGGACACGCCTCGAGGATCGCTGTTTCCGAAGTTGTCGAGCCGCCCGCCTTTTTTGTTCCCTGGTGGGACCAAGTGAACCGACGGGATACCGACAACGACGAAATCGCAGGAATCGCCGACTACTGAAAAACCTTCACGACAGTGACGCCCACTGGACATCGCTTAAGCCAAATGCATTATAAGGAAGTATCTTGGATGGCCCTGGTCGTCTCCACTGGTGTCGAAAGCTTGGAACTACCCGTGCCACCCAGACGGCCTCTCTACAACGACTTTGCCATCTCGCTTGATCATCGCTTGGGGCTCTAAATCGATCGGGTCGCGGCCAAGGCAAGAAGGCCGTAGGACGTGACGATGTTGGGGTCCCCTTCCATGAAGCTGTCGGACGCGTTGACCCAGCTTCCGTTGGCGGCCTGGCGCTTTTGCAAAGCTTTGGTCAGGTCGTTTCGCCAGTTGTGCTCTTTGCCCTCGCTGTCGACAAGCGTTGGCTTTCCGAGGAGGGCCAGGGCTTTGGCGAACGTTTGGTAGTAGTAATAGATCCCGCGCTCCCCCTGCCCTGGGTTTTCGTCGACAGTGTAATGGCTGCGGATGTAATCGAGCGCGGCCTTGAAGCGAATGTCATCGGCCTTGATGCCCGCGTAGATCATGCTCTTGAGCCCGGCGTAAGTCATGCCGGCGGCGGACCGGAGACCTGCGTCTGCCGCCTTCCCGGCTCCTCCCTTGGCGACCTTGGACGGGTTGCCTCCTCCACGTCCCGGAGCGACGTAGATGAAGCCGCCGTCATTGACCTTGCCCGCCCAGGGTTGATCGTTGAACTCGCTTTTGAGGTTCTGGCAACGCGAAACGAAGATGAGCGCCTTCTTGAGAGCCGGGTCGTCGGGGGGCAATCCCGAGTCATGAAGCGCTTCCATGAAGAAGGAGGTATTCGATAGATCCGGTCGGCTGTTTCCTCCTCCATAGCCCAAACCACCGTAGGCGGGGTCTGTTTGGTCCTTGCCTTCTCCCTCATCCACCTGCGTCGTCTTGAGGAATTCCTGGCTTCCTTTGATCACGCTGTCGTAGCGGCCGCCTTTGTTAGCCTCCTGGAAGGCCATGAGGGCGACCGACGTTGAGTAAACGGAGTGAGGAGCCTCGGAGAGTCCTCCTTTCGGCCCCAGGAATCGCTCGAGATAGCTGAGCCCCTTGGTCACCTCCGGCTCTCCCGGCGTGACGCGCCCCGAGCGGAGCAGAGCCGTGACGACGAGCGCTGTGATGCCCGGCTCTTTGCGGTCGGCCGACCAACTGCCATCCGCTCCCTGGCGAGGGCGAAGAAAATTGACCGCCTTGGTTTCGAGAGCGGCTACGTCAACGCCATCGCTCTCATACCCCAGGACGGGCCAGGTCGCCAGGCCCATGAGCCCCGCGGCCCGAACGCCGTAGCCAAGGAATGTTCGACGATTGAGTGGATTCATCATGTTTTCTCTTTCGCTCGCATGAGAGACTGGCATGACTCAGGCCAAGGAGAAGAGTTCTCTTGAAGACTATCCGGCTCGATCACCGTCGTCTAGCAAGCGATCCGTCGAAACCTCATGGATGTTTCAAGGGTCGATCCAGTGCGATTGATCGGACGATGGTGCCGGATGAAGGCGGCCGATGGGGTTGGGGGCTGTTCTTTGGCTCGCTTTTCACGCGTCCAAGCTGATCGAGTGTGAGGAGCGCATAGCTGGTGATCGTCATCGCGGTGCTTGCGTTGGGGTCGGGAGACTCCTCGGGATTGGTCCAGCTTCCGTTTGGGTTCTGCCGGACGGTCAACGTTTGGATCAACTCGTCGCGCCAGTTGTGAGAGACCCCTTGGCGGTCTTGGATGTGGTCACGCCTCAACCTGGTCATCGCTTTCGCGAATTCGAGGTAATAGCCAAAAAGTCCCTCGTTGGGGGAAGCCGCACCTGGGTGAGCATCAAGAGTGTAGCGTTCTTGAAGCCATTTGAGGGCCTGTTGAATGCGAGGATCTTCCGGAGAGACGCCTGCTGCGAGAAGACTTGTGAGGGCGAGGCATGTGGTCCCTCCACAGGGCCTTTGCGTGGGAGGGATCGTTGTTTCGGGCGAGGAATGGGGGGCGACGGGCCGCGCCGCGAACCCTCCTTCGTGACTCGATTCGCTGCGATCCCTCTTCTCGCCCGTTACGCTCGGGGGGACCTGGCAGCGAGCGATGAAGTCGAGAGCGCGGCGCAGAAAAGGATCATCGGCGGAGACTCCCGCGTCGCGCAGGGCCTGAAGGGCCAGGGCTGTGTGCGTGAGGTCGGGAGGGCATGAACCGAACTGGCTAACCCCGCCGAAGAACGGATGCGACGTGGGACAACCTCGACTTTCGTCCCATTGAGAGGCTTTGAGGATATCGATGGCGCTCAGGATCTGCTCGTGATATGAGGGATCGCCGGTGGTCTTCTCGTAGGCAGTGAGCGCCATCACCCACCAGGAGAGATTGCGGATATCTCGATGGAACGGCCACTCTTCGGTCTCTTCTTTTTCCGTCGAAAAACTACCGGTCTTCGCGACACCCGACCACTTGGCCGGCAGAATCGGCGGAGGCGCAGTGCTTTTCGGCAATGCGTCCGAAGGGGGAGCATCTCCACAGCCTCCCGAAAGGGAGAGGACGATGAGCCCCAGGGCGATCTGCCAAATCCTGAGTCTCGAACCGTGTGGTGATCGGCGCATCCTTACGACCTCCGGCGTTGGTCGACCAAGAGTTCCCTGCCCTGCCCCAGCGTCTCACGAGAGAGTCGCGGAGAAGAGTTCTCCGCTCTGCCAGACCTCGCAAACGCCCTCCAACAGCAAGATCCATGCCTCAGCCGATGAGCATGCATTGGAACATGCGGAGCCTTGCCAAAGCGGTGCTTTCGACGAACGCTCGGCTCGTGACCGGTGCGAGGAATGTCGATGAATTGTCCACGGTCGGCGAAAAAAGTGCCTTGGCCGGTGGTGGTCAAGGGGCAGGGCTCAGGGAGGTGACTTAGGACGAGCGGCCGGGCAACTTCGTATGGACGCGAGTGTGATCAACGCGAGGGAAACCGTCGCAAAATAGGGGTCTGGGACCGGAATGCCTAGCGCTGAAAGATTGGAAGCAAGTGGTTGGGCATCTGGAGAACGATCAGGGCCATGGCGGTGCCGTATTCGGGGCCGACGCTGTCGTGCCAGAACCCTTCTGCAGAGCGACGGCCGATCAACTCATCGCGAATGGCGGTATACCAGAGAGTCCAGTCTTCGCCACCGTGGATCCACATGGCCTGCGCGGCGTAGTAGTGGCCATAAAAGTAGTGGCTGGTGGTCAGGGAAGACGTCCCTTCCGGCTTGAACTGTTTGAGATAGGCGATACCCCGGTCGATCTCGTCAGCCTCGTACACGGCCGCACTGTAGAGGGCGACGACCCCTGCCGCCGAACGAGGAAAGGCGCTCGGGCCGGGTTGGAGCATGTAGCGAAAACCACCGTCTGTGTTCTGTGACTTTCTGACGTAACTGATACAGGCGTTGACAGTCTCCTTGGGAATGAAGAGCCCGGCGTTCCTCGCGGCGCGAAGGGCGTTGATCTGGCAAATGGTGACGGACAGGTCGGCGTCTCGACGGACCGGTTGGTAGCGCCAACCTCCCTGGTCGTTCTGGGTATCGATGATGAGTCGCACAGCCTTCTGAAGTTTCTCGCGGATTTCGGGCTGGCGGGTCATTCCATAGGCTTCGGCGAGAAAGAGCGTCCCCCAGCCGTGTGAATACATGGGGCCATAGGAGGCCGCGTCTGAGGACGACACGAGGCCTGACGGCGACGTCTTTTCCATCACGTAACGGAGCGCCTTATCGATCTGAGGTGCATAGGGTCCACGTCCCGGGCTCGACCCCGAGGCCATGAACGCAAGAGCCGCCAGGCTGGTGACGGCGATGTTGCCTCGATAAGTCCCTCTTCCAAAGGAACCGTCCGCATTCTGATGCGCAGCAAGCCAGGTCAGGCCAGCCTCGATGGCCTGCTGGGCCTCGTCGCTGACCAACTCGGAACTTCCTTCGGGCAAGCTTCTTCCGCGAGGGGACGAGAATCCGGCGTCGTCGACGTAATTGACGTAGCTCGTGAGCGCGTCCGCAGCAAGGACGGCGGCCTCAAGAGGCCGGACGCCCGGGATCCAGAACAGGGCGCTGCCGAGCACGAATGTGACGCGGTATCGCCAAGCGAACAGAAATGGAGCCGTGAAAAGCATGGCCTCTCCTTTCCACTCAGAGGCGCGATCCCTGCTACGTGATCGAGGACCAGGTTGCATCGTTGCTCCCAACGGCGCTCGCCGAAACGGATGATGCTCTCATCCGAGTTCCCCCTCCATTCTCGCTTCAAGCGTCCCCATTTGCAAAGACGTGGGGCAAGTGAACCTTTGGCCCGTACACCAAAGCGATGATGAGCCGGCGGCCGTAACGCGCGGCCAGAGTATCGCCGGCCCCTGGACAGACTTTCGCCGCGAGCAAGACCGGTGACACGTTTCGCAACCTTGATAAGTCGTTCCTCCCACGGACTTGCGCTCATGAGAAGCGGCTGGAATGGAGATTGCATTACTCCTGGACCCTGGCCGGGGCCGGCTGGCGATGTCGAGCCATCGAGACATCAGAAAAATCAGGAAATGAAAACAAAAAGAAATCAGGATTATTCCGTCGGAACCCGAGTCGAGGCGAGAATTCGAGGGGACGTCAGATCATGGCGTCAAGTCGTGACATCATTGGTCGTTGACGCGAAGATTCAAGGAGGTCTGAGTGGCCGACGAGATCAAGAGCGAGGAAGTCGTCGCGGTGGAGCGACTGAGAGACGCCTTTGGCCGGCTCAATGCTGAGATGGGCAAGGTGATCGTTGGTCAGCAGGCTGTTCTCGAGGAGTTGCTGGTCGCGATCTTCGCGCGAGGGCATTGCCTGCTTGTCGGCGTGCCGGGGTTGGCGAAGACGCTGATGATTCAAACTCTGGCCGACGCCCTGGACCTCAGCTTCAATCGCGTGCAGTTTACTCCCGACCTGATGCCTTCGGATATTAGTGGTACGGAAGTCATCCAGGAGGATAAGATCACCGGCATTCGCGAATTCAAATTTCTTCGCGGTCCGATTTTCGCCAACGTCGTTCTTGCCGATGAAATCAACCGGACGCCGCCGAAAACACAGGCGGCCCTTCTCGAGGCGATGCAGGAGCGGCAGGTGACGGTGGGGGGAGAAAGGCATCGGCTTCCCGACCCTTTCTTCGTCCTGGCGACTCAGAATCCAATCGAACAGGAAGGAACGTACCCTCTTCCTGAAGCTCAACTCGACCGTTTCATGTTCAACATTCTGGTTGATTATCCGAACGAGCAGGAAGAATTCGACATCGTCCGTCTGACAACCTCGAATGTGAAACCGAAGGTCTCGCGAGTTCTTTCCGGGCCGGAGATTCTTGAGCTTCAGCAGATTGTCCGGAGAGTCGAAATGCCCGACCCTCTCGCGCGATATGCGGTTCGGCTTGTCCGAATGACCCGTCGCGGACATGAGCAGGTGCCCGACTTTATTCGAGACTACGTGAACTGGGGGGCCGGCCCGCGCGCCAGTCAGTACCTGGTGCTTGCGGCCAAGGCCCGCGCCGTGCTCCACGGACGGTTCACCGCCTCGGTTGAGGATATTCGCGCCGTGGTGGGACCGGTTCTAAGACACCGCATCGTCACCAACTTCAATGCGGACGGAGAAGGGCTTAAGTCGGATGATATCTTGAAGCGACTGGTCAAATTCGTCTCCGTGGCCAATGATGAGCCTCCGCAAAATGGCAAGGGCACAAGACTCTTGAAGGCCTCAGACGCCAGTTAGCGCTCCGTCACCCACGGTGGTTGGGTGGAAGGAGGTCTTCGTGTCATGGGCGCTCCGCACCAGGAGCGCCATCCCCCAGCAAACACCCGCGGGCATTGCTGCTTCTGAGAGATGGCCGAGGCCTCTTCATGTCAAGTCAAGAACTGGCGGAACGTCGGAATTTTGGGATCTCTGTGGTTTATTCTCACCACGGTTCCGCACAAATTTTCATGACTTCGCCCGTATTCGAGGGATTGTCACCCCGCGTCTGCGGACAGAATTTGTCCGTGCGCGGTCAAGAATTCGCCGCCAACCGTTTTTTTCATCGCCGCCCGGAGATCAAAAGTCCTTGCATCATTGATACTTTGACATCGCATGGATGTAGGCATGAAACTTGCTCGAATGGAGGCGTCTTTGGCAAATTCGTTCGCGGCGAGGTTTTCTCCTCAGCCGCGATGGTCCACGTCTTTCCAAGGTGCCGGGATCTCGATGAAGAGAAATCAAGCAGACCGTTCTTGTGGCAATCGCGTGGCGTTTACCCTGATTGAGCTCTTGGTGGTCATCGCCATCATCGCCGTACTCATCGCGCTGTTGTTGCCGGCGGTGCAAGCGGCTCGCGAGGCGGCCCGAAGATCTCAATGTGTGAACAACCTTAAGCAGATGGGGCTCGCCCTTCAGAATTACCACGATGCCGTCGGCACCTTTCCGATGAGCTATGCGGCTCGCGTTCCCTTCATTGACGGGGCAACTGACACGGCGCCCGGTTGGGGGTGGGGGACGATGATCCTGTCGCAACTCGAGCAGACGCCGGTTTACAACGCCGTCAATTTTGTGCTCGCGGTCGAAGCCCCGCAGAATTCCACCGTGGTTCGCTCGATCATCGCCACGTACCAGTGCCCCTCCGACCCGATACCGGGGGGAACGTTTGGAGTTACCGACAAGTCGGGAAATGTGCTGGCCCAGATGGGACCAACGAGCTACGCCGCTTGTGTCGGGAATGACTTCACCGACTCAACGACCGGTCTCAACAACAACGGCCTTGGCAACGGTGTGATGTTCCGCAACAGCGCGATCCGTATTGCCGGCATCACCGACGGAACGAGCCAGACGATTACCATTGGCGAACGGGCCTGGACGATCAACAGCGGACCCTGGGCCGGTGTGGTGACCAATGGCGTCATCAATCGTGGTCCCGCCAACCCTTGCCCGAAGACAGGGGCGCTCTACTACCTGGCGGCCACGTTGGTGCAGGCTCACACCAACGTGATGAACACGGACACGGACCCCGACGGCGGCCTGGACGATTATTCCAGCCGTCACCCTGGCGGGGCCAATTTCGTGTTCGCCGACGGCTCGGTTCATTTTCTGAAGAGTGTCTTGCGGAATGGGGGCACTCGGCCCGACGGTTCCACCATCTACGCGAGCCCGACCTTTCTCGCTCTAGGCACACGAGCGGGAGGGGAAGTCATCAGCGCCGATAGTTATTGATCGCCGGTATGGTATCCCACCGGCGTCATCCCACACGAGCGGCCGGCTTGTCGAGAATGTCCTCATGCGACGCCCGCCGGTGCCTTCGCCCTATGCGAAGGCACCGGCGGGCGATTTTCGTCACACAGTCTCCGCAAGAGCCGTGAGCAGGCTCTCCAGACAGGTGGTGCGGGCCAGGAGATCCGCAAGCGGATGGGGAAAGGATTCCGAATCCGGGGCTGGCAACATGACCTTGCGGAATTCGGATGTCTCTGGTACGACCCCATTCCCGTCAGCAGGAAGCTCCTTGAGTTGCACGATAACGGAGTAAGTGCGCATGCTGAGACTTGTGTTGCCTCTTTTGATGATCAGCGCAACAGCCCTCGGCGACGAGGGGCGGAAGGCCACGGATGCGGAAATTCAGCGGGCCCACGAGCTCTTCGCGGGGTCCTGGGATTTCCTCTCGATCACCGATAATGGTGACGATCTCGGGGCCGGATTGGTCGCGGCGAAGCTCGCGAAAGGGGGCCGGCTTGATGTCAGTGACCGCACGATGTCCATCATCAGCCCGGAGTCTGGAGACGTACGAGCCGCGACTTTCTTGGTCGACCCTGCCAAAAACCCGCGCCAAATTGATTTGATCACCAAGAAAGACCGCGTCATACGAGGGATTTACCAGTTCCAGCAGGAAGGTTTGACGATCTGTCTTCAGCCCCTGCAGGACAAGGCGCGTCCCACCGATTTTTCGGCGAAAGAGGGATCAGGGCAATTACTCTTGAAGCTCAAGCTGAGCGCGCAGCCGACGCTTACCCCGAAGGGGGCTGTCAGTCAGCCTGTGAAGCTGGACGAGCTGCCGATTGTCGGCGATAAGCCGGAAACGCGCGACGAGGGGGGACCCACCGAAGCTGAGCTTCGCCGGGCCCACGAGATGTTGGCCGGCGCCTGGAACATCCTTTCCATCGTCGACGACGGTGAAACGCTTGGGGCCAACCTCGTCCGAGCCAAGTTCGCTGAGAACGGCCGGCTTCGCATCGGCAACCGGACCATGAGCGTGGTTTCTCCCGCCACCGAGGAACGACGGGTCGCTTCGCTTCGCCTCGACCCCTCAAAGACGCCGAGCCAGATCGACGTAACGACCCAGTTCGACGAGATCCTGAAGGGGATCTACAAATTCGACGGCGATCAGCTTTGGCTCTGCCTCGCAAAGCGTGGCGACGAAGCTCGCCCGACGGATTTCGAGTCATCCAGCGGCGCGGGGCGCGTGCTTTTCCAGCTCAAGATGGTGAAGCCCGAGCCTCCGGTTGAGCGTCGGCCGACGTTCGCCGAACGGGCCCGCGAACGCGACGAGCAGATCCGGCAAAAGCTGCTGGGTTCGTGGTCGTACCTCGACTCCAAGGGGCGATTGACGGTCGTCTTCCAGGCCGACGGCAATTTCGTTGCGACGCGAACCTGGTCCCACGGTCTCAAGCGGCTGTTCGAGGGGGATTCGACTACCTCCATGGGGCGTTGGACGTATCGCAGCGGCGTTCTCGACGCGACCGTTTCGACCACACAGGATCCGAAGCTCGTGGGCCGTCTCTTCGGCGTTTGGCTCGAGTCAGTCGGCGACGATACCCTTGTCATCAAGAATGTCTTCGGCGAAATCAAGACTGCGCGAAGGCTGCGCTGAGTCGAGTGCTTTGCCCGTAACACAAGGCGAAACAACCTGCCAAGATCGTCCCTGAGAGGACTCTTGGCAGGTTGTTTCGTTTTCGTGTTCCATAAAGATTGTCTATAGATTGATTGACGAGCGCCGACATTGCCATGAATCATGTGGCTGCGGATTTCGAGATCCCTGAAGGGAAGGCTAGCCGGCGCGGGGGCAAGCCTGATTTCTGGGGCACTCCTCGGACGAACGCAACGGGATTTTGCATGTCACGCGAACCGATTCGCTGTCGTCGCCATTCGGAGAAAATCACCTCCAAACCATCGCCTGGAATTGCCTTGGCTGCAGATCGAACTGGGGGCTTTGCAAGGGGATCATGGACGGATATGTTGCGGATAGGGAGCCAATGGCCTCCATAGTCTGCGTGTTCTTTCGGGAAAGGGAAAGCCGCCGCGAACGCGCAGGTTGTTCTTCATGCTATCGATACCTTGGGCTCTACCACCCATGCCCGAACGTCCCGATAAACGACGCCGCAAGGAGATGCTTCGTGGGGTGCGGGAGCAGCAACGCGCTGAGGCCCGTTCCGCTCTACCACTGCCCGATGACGAGCTTCGTGGGGTGCGGGAGCAGCAACGCGCTGAGGCCCGTTCCGCTCTACCACTGCCCGATGACGAGCTCCAAGCGATGTTCGACACTCTCGACCGAGAACTCCCGAGCCGTGGGTGTGATCATACCCGTCGGCTGACTCAAGAGTTTCTGGAGCAGCGTGACCATCCGATCGCGACCGTCCTGGCATGGCTCGACGAAAACGGGGGCTTCTGCGATTGCGAGATCCTCGCCAACGTCGAGGAACGATGGCTCGACTGCCGAGAGGAGAAGCCGCGAGCACCGAAAGACCGGGGGTCGGACTGAAAGCCTGTCGGCCTTGCGAAGGGCCGCTCTTCTTTTTGTGGGAAATATGTTGAACAGATTTTGTAAACCATTTTCCATGCGAGAGTGAATGTTCGATCGCGTGATCAGAGACAGTGATCTCGGGGCTCCCTTCGGCCAACGTACGCTCGGCTTCTCTCAACTCTCGCCGCCTGGTGTGTGTCACCCAAGGGCTAACGGGTCTCGGCCCTCGGCGCATCCTGAGAACCCTTGGGCGAAGCGCTCAGGGCGTCACGAATGGACCTGGCCGTTGGATCCCTCGTTTGGTCTGGTACTCGAGTTCTGTTGCAACTCGTCGGCGTGGGTGCGCCAGACGTGGATGAGGCGGAGACCGGCGACGACGAGTCCAAGGGACAGGCCGATCCAGAGGCCGGAGATGCCAAAGCCTGCGTAGAAGGCGAGGGTGTAACCGACCGGGAGGCCGATGACCCAGTGGGCGAACAGGTTCGTGTACATGGCGGTGTGTGTATTGCCCAGGCCACGCAGAGCGCCCGTGGTGGCTCCTTGAAGGCCATCGAAGAGTTGGAAGCAGGCGGCGAACCGAAGGAGAGCCACCCCCTGGGCGACGACGGCCCCTTCATTGGTGAAGGCACCGATGATTGCGCGCGGAAAAAGCAAAAAGACTAATCCTGAGGCAGTCATGAATACTGCCCCCAGAGCGATGGCCGTGCTCCCAGCGCGTGCGGCTTCTTCTGGCTCCCGACGTCCCAGGGCCTGCCCGACGCGGACCGCGGCGGCTGAGGCGAGGCCGAAGGGAATCATGAAGGTCAGGCTCGCCATGTTCATCGTGATCTGGTGTGCGGCCAGCGCGATGGGGTCGAACCGGCCGGCGAGAGTCGTGGCCAGCGCGAAGACGCCAACCTCAAGGGTCAGGTGCAAGGCGGCTGGGAACCCGAGCATGACCAGTCGCCTGACAAGCGTCAGGTCGGGCTTTGGGATCGTCCACCGCTGGTCGGACAATTGCCTCAGGTCGTCACGAAGCGTGACGGCGATGAGCACGAGCGCCATGTAGATGCGGGCCATGGTGGTGGCCCAGCCGGACCCCCGCACTCCCAAAGCTGGGAGACCCCCATGACCAAAAATGAGAATCCAGTTCGCCAGGGCGTTGATGATGTTGGCGCTGACGAGCGCAAACGCGATTGGTTTCACGCGATTGGTGGCCTGAAGATAGCGCCGAAACGCCGCGAAAATGAGAAGCGGTCCGAGGCTCCATGCCGTCGCCTCCACATAAGGGATCGCTAATCGGACGATCGTGGGTTGAACCCCGAAGGCGCGGAGCATTGGGCGGCAGGCGAAGACGACCAGAGTGAGGGGGGGAGTGAGAGCCAGGGCGAGGTAGAGACCCTGCCAGAGAGTGTCGCGGCAAACGTCGCGGCGTCCCGCTCCAAACGCTTGAGAGACCAGGGTATCGAGTCCTAAGAGCATCCCTAACCCGAAGACGGCCACGGTAAAAAAGAGGACTCCTCCGACGGCCGCGGCGCCGATGGCTTCGGGGCCGAGTCCTCCCACGATGATGGTGTCGACGATGCCCATCGACATCCATCCGACCTCGGCCAGAATGACGGGGCCGGCGAGGGCCAAAGTGGGTCCGAGTTCGCGCCGCCAGAGGCCTCGCGGTGGATTTTGCAAAAGGGTGCCCCCTTGATTTTCTTGTCCTAGAAAGCTAAATCTCCCCCGTGGCCTCGCTGAACCCTAGCCGGGGGTCGGCATCATTTTTGCTGCTTGTTGGCAGGTCCGACAATAGAAAATCGAAAAGACAAATTTTGATTTGTCGATTCGAGGTGGGTCGTCGAGGGTTTCACCCGTGGTTTCGGGTGGGCAGTCGGCGGCAAGAAGGCCGGGAGGTTACCGGCTTGGCCAGGATCGCTGGAAGGGACATTCACGGTGCAGGTTTTTCCTTCGAGCACGAACACGATAGCCCGGGTGAGCATCTTCGGGGCGATCTTTTTCGCCGGGGGGGTGCTCAGCGTGATCTTCTTGATTTACCGCTCACCCTATGTGACGCAGGTTAACGTGGTACGGGAACAACCGGTCCCGTTTAGCCACGAGCACCACATCACTGCGTTGGGGATCGACTGCCGCTATTGCCATACTTCGGTGGAGACGTCGTCGTTCGCCGGGATTCCCGCAACCGAGACGTGCATGTCGTGCCATTCTCAAATCTGGTTAGAGAGTCCGATGCTCGAGCCGGTTCGGGCGAGCATGCGGAACAACGAGCCAATCCGCTGGAATCGGGTGCATGAGTTGCCGGACTACGCCTATTTCAATCACTCGATCCACGTCCAGAAGGGGGTGGGCTGTGTGAGTTGCCATGGGCAGGTGGACCAGATGCCCCTGATGTGGAAGGCGGAGCCGATGACGATGGAGTGGTGCCTTGCCTGCCACCGTGCTCCTGAGAAACACCTCCGACCGCGTGAACAAGTCTTCAACATGAGCTGGAAGGCGCCTGATGGAGATCAGCTGGCGCTGGGACGGGACTTGGTCAAGAAGAACCATATCCCGGTTGATCGGCTCACTAACTGCTACGTGTGCCACCGATGACGATGACGACCATTCATAGCCGCAAGACCGACGGACTCGACCTGTCTGCGCTCCGGGCTCGCCTGGCTGGCCAAAGCGGCCAGCGGTACTGGCGAAGCCTGGAAGATCTGGCCGACACGGAGGAATTCCGTGCGTTCGTCGCCCGCGAGTTTCCGAACGGCGCCGACGAATGGACCGATCCGGCGACCCGCCGGACGTTCCTGAAGTTGATGGGCGCGTCGATCGCTTTGGCGGGCGTCAGCGGGTGCTCGCATCGTCCGGCCGAGAAAATCGTGCCGTACGTCAAGCAGCCCGAGCAGATCGTGCCCGGCAAGCCGCTGTACTACGCCACGGCCATCACGCGAGGGGGAGACCCCGTCGGCGTGCTCGCCGAAAGTCACACCGGTCGTCCCACGATGGTGGAAGGGAACGAGAAACACCCCGACAATCTGGGGGGTATCGACACCTTCACCCAAGCGAGCATGCTGACCCTCTACGATCCCGACCGTTCGCAGGTTGTGATCAAACGAGGCGGTCAGATCAGCACGTGGGACAAGTTCTTGGTCGAAGCCATCGAAGTGCTCGACGCCCGCCGCGCCACGAAGGGCAAAGGGGTTCGGATCCTCACGGAGACCGTGACTTCCCCTACCCTGGCCCGGCAGCTCCAGGCGTTCCTGGATGACTTCCCCGAGGCCAAGTGGCACCAGTACGAGCCGGCCGGCCGCGATGCGGTTCGGGCCGGAGCGAAGCTGGCCTTTGGCCAGGACGTCGCCACGCGCTACCAGCTCGAGAAGGCCGACGTCATTCTTTCGCTCGACGCCGACTTCTTCTGGAGCGGCCCCAGCCACCTGCGGCTCGCCCGTGAGTTCGCCAATCGTCGCGAGACTCTCGAGGCGATGAACCGGCTCTACGTGGTGGAAACCACGCCGAGCATCACCGGTTCAACGGCCGACCATCGCCTGCCTCTCGCGGCTCACCAACTGCCGGCTCTGGCCGCGTTGCTGGCCAAAGAGTTGGGGGTGAAGCTCAGCGGGGGATCCGAAGAGACGCTTCCCGGCCCGGCCGCGGAGTGGATCAAGGTGGTCGCCCGTGACCTTGGGAAGAACCGGGGCAAGAGCCTGGTCATCGCCGGCGACTATCAGCCCGCGATCGTTCACGCCCTGGTCCACGCGATCAACAAGGCGCTTGGCAACGTCGGCACGACTGTCACTTACAGCGAGCCGGTGGAAGCCCGCCCCGTCGATCAAGTCGCCTCGCTCAAGGAGCTGGTGCATGAGATCGACACGGGCGCTGTGGATGTGCTCTTCATCCTCGGCGGCAACCCCGCTTACAACACGCCGGCCGACCTGGGCTTTGCCGAGAAGCTGCCCAAGGTTGCTCATAGCTTCCACCTCGGTCTCTACCACGACGAGACCGCGGTCCTGAGCCTCTGGCACGTTCCCGAAACGCACGAGCTTGAGGCGTGGGGAGACGTTCGAGGAGCGGACGGCACCGCGACGATTCAGCAGCCACTGATTGCCCCGCTTTATGACGGGCACTCCGCCATCGAGCTGATCGCCGGGCTCTTGCGGCACACCAGCCGCTCAGGCTACGAGATCGTTCGAGAGAGCTGGGCTCCCAAGGCGGGGGGCAAGGACTTCGAGACGTTCTGGCGGACCGCCGTTCACGACGGCATCGTCGCCGGTTCGGCTCTTCCCGCCAAGGACGTGGCGCTCAAGGGAGATCTCACGGTTCCTCCGGCTCCCAAGGTGCCGCAGGGCGAGGAGCTCGAGATCACCTTCCGACCCGACCCGACGATCTGGGACGGCCGCTACGCGAACAACGGTTGGCTCCAGGAGCTGCCCAAGCCGCTCACCAAGCTGACCTGGGATAACGTGGCGGTGATCAGCCCGGCGACGGCTGAACGACTCAAGGTGGCGACCGCCGACTTGCTCTCGCTTCAGTACCGTGGCCGGACGGTCGAGGCCCCTGCCTGGATCTTGCCGGGGCAGGCCGAAGGAACGATCACCGTTCACCTCGGCTATGGCCGCACCCGTGTGGGACGAGTTGGTGAGGGTGCTGGTTACAACGCCTACGCCATCCGAGTGGCCGACGCCCCCTGGTCCGACATCGGGCTCGAGGTCAAGAACACGGGGCGGGTGCACCCGCTGGCCACCACCGAGTCTCACCGCTATGTGGAGACCCGGGCCAAAGCCAACGTGGAGCCGAGCAAAGCGGCCAAGGAACGCGAGCTCGTGCGGGTCGGCACCATCGCCGAATACCGGGCGAACAAGAACTTTGCCTCGGAGATCGAAGAGGAGCCGACAATGGCGGACTCCCTCTTCCCCGAGATCCAGGGGTCGGTCAACCGCATCGATCGCGAGCGGGCCCACGAGCATGAACATGATCATGAGCACGGCCATGATCATACTCATGAAAGCAAGCCAGAATCGACCCTGGCCGCCGCGGAAGCGGATTCCGGCTACGCCTGGGGAATGTCGATCAACCTCAACACGTGCATTGGCTGTAGCGCGTGCGTGGTCGCCTGCCAGGCGGAAAACAACATTCCGATCGTCGGCAAGACCGAGGTCAGCCGCGGTCGCGAAATGCAGTGGATCGACATCGACCGCTATTACGATGGCGGCCTTGACAACCCCCAGACCTATCACCAGCCCCGGCTCTGCATGCACTGCGAAAACGCACCATGCGAAGCGGTCTGTCCCGTCGGCGCGACGATCCACGACGCCGAAGGGATCAACAACATGGTGTATAACCGATGTGTCGGCACCCGGTACTGCGGCAACAACTGCCCGTACAAGGTCCGGCACTTCAACTTCTTCAACTACACCTCGTCGACGGCCCCAAGCCTCGCGGTCTTGAACAACCCCGATGTCACTGTCCGTGGCCGCGGCGTCATGGAAAAGTGCACCTACTGCATCCAGCGGATCAACGCGGCGCGTTATCCGTCGGAGATCGAGGGGCGGAAGATTCGTGATGGCGAGATCGTCACGGCATGCCAGTCGGCCTGCCCGACGCGAGCGATCACGTTCGGTGACATCAACGACCCCAACAGCAAGGTGTCGCGAGCCAAGGCTGATCCGAGGAGCTACGGGATCTTGACCGAGCTGAACACCCGCCCCCGGACGACCTACGTGGCACGGTTGCGGAACCCGAACCCCGAGCTCGAGACGGAGCGGCACGATGGCGTCTGAGTCCGCGGAGAATCTGGCATCGAACGGGGACCACGGCGAGCATCTGCTGGGTCCGGGGCATACTTATGCCTCGGTTACCGACAAGATCAGTTCGATCGTGCTGCGAAATCCCCGCCCCACGGGATGGGCGGTCGGTTTCTTGCTCTCCTTCGGTCTGCTGTCGGTCCTGGGAATCTCGATCATCTGGGTCTTGAGCCAGGGGGTCGGCGTCTGGGGTATTCGACGTCCCAACATGTGGGGCTTCGACATCGTCAACTTCGTCTGGTGGGTCGGTATCGGCCACGCCGGAACCTTGATCTCGGCCGTGCTCTTGCTGCTCAAGCAGGAGTGGCGAACGTCGATCAATCGCTTCGCGGAAGCCATGACTCTGTTCGCCGTGGCTTGCGCGGGACTCTTCCCGCTCTTGCACATGGGACGGCCCTGGTATTTCTACTGGCTGATGCCCTACCCCAACACAATGGCGCTCTGGCCCCAGTGGCGCAGCCCGCTCGTGTGGGACGTGTTCGCCGTCTCGACGTACGCCACGGTCTCTCTCTTGTTCTGGTACGTGGGCCTGATCCCCGACCTGGCGACGCTTCGCGATCGCTCCAAGACCAAGCTGGCGCGAATTGCCTATGGCATCTTCGCACTCGGCTGGCGCGGGTCGGCGATCCACTGGCACCGCTATAAGACGGCCTACCTGCTCCTGGCCGGCCTGGCAACCCCGCTGGTCGTCTCGGTGCACACGGTCGTGAGCCTCGACTTCTCGGCCGGTGTGATCCCCGGCTGGCACGCGACGATCTTCCCACCCTACTTCGTTGCCGGTGCGATCTTCTCCGGGTTCGCCATGGTGCTGACCCTGGCCATCCCCTTGCGGGCGTTCTACGGCCTCAAGGACTTCATCACGGCCAAGCACTTGGACAACATGGCCAAGGTTCTTCTGGCCACCGGCCTGATCGTGACTTACGGCTATGCCATGGAACTGTTCATGGCGTGGTACAGCCAGAATAAGTACGAGACGTTCATGATGTCCAACCGGATCTTCGGGCCGTACGGTCACACGTACTTCCTGCTGATCCTGTGCAACTGCACCTCGATCCAGGTCCTCTGGTTCAAGAAGGCCCGGACGAACGTGCCGCTTCTCTTCGTGCTGTCGATCATCGTGAATATCGGCATGTGGCTAGAACGTTATGTGATCATCGTTTCGAGCCTCGCCCGCGACTTCATCCCCGGCGCTTGGGGTATGTACCACGGGACGGTTTGGGACTACGCCACCTACTACGGGACGATCGGGCTGTTCCTCACGCTGCTCTTCCTCTTCATCCGTGTCTTGCCGGCGATCTCGATCGCCGAAATGCGGGAGTTGGTGGCGGAGACGCAGGAACGGACCGGGGAAGGGGTTTCGCCCGAGTTGCGTGGCCCTTCGCACGACCTAGCGGCCTCCTCCGGATGATGAGGTGATCGACCAATGAATACCACGACAACACCAATACCGATCTACGGCTTGATGGCCGAATACCGAGAGCCGGAGGACCTCGTAGCCGCGGCACACCGCGCCTACGAGGAGGGTTACCGGAAAATGGACGCCTTCACCCCCTTCCCCGTCGAGGGGTTGGCGGAGGCGATCGGTTTCACCCGGAACCGCCTCCCACTGATCGTCTTGATCGGCGGCATTACGGGAACAGTGACGGCCTTCGTCATGATGTGGTTCTCGGCCGTGATCGACTATCCGATCAACGTTGGCGGCCGCCCGTTTTTGAGCTGGCCCTCGTTCATCCCGATCATGTTCGAGCTGACGATTTTGTTCGCCTCGTTCTCGGCGGTCTTCGGCATGCTTGGCCTGAACGGGCTGCCGATGCCCCACCACCCGGTCTTCAACGCCCGCAACTTCGCGCTGGCGTCTCGGAACCGCTTCTTCTTGTGCATCCAGGCGGACGACCCCAAGTTCGACCGTGAGGTGACCAAGCAGTTCCTCGAGGGCCTGGGACCGAAGCTGGTGTCAGAAATCGAGGATGACCGTTGAGTCCAATCCAGAGGGTGGGGCTAACCCACCCGACGCCGGTCCGAGACTTCGGCCGGTGGGGGCGTCCACCTTTTGGAAGTCTCATGAGAGTATCGAGGATGCGAGTCCGGCCCGTTCTTAAGATCCCGAAAGTCTCTTCCCTGGCGCGGCCCCGGGTCTGGTGGCTGGCTGCCGGTCTCGTCCTGTTCGTCGGCTGCGCCGAGAATGAGATGGACAAGCAGCCGAAATATCAGCGTCCGTACCAGTCGAGCGATTTCTTCACCGATGGCCGCTCGTCCCGCCCTGTGGTGGCCGGGACCGTGGCTCGGGGACAACTCCGAACCGACCAGGCGTACTACGCCGGTAAGTCGGGAGAAGAGCTGATCGACGAGATCCCGCGCAAGGTCGACGGCGCGCTCCTCGCCTACGGGCGGGAACGCTTCAATATCTACTGCGCTCCTTGCCACAGCCAAACAGGTGACGGCCAGGGCATGATCGTCAAGCGAGGGTTTTCCCCGCCGCCGTCGCTCCATCTGGAGCGGCTCCGCGATGCCCCGGCAGGGCACTTCTACAACGTGATCAGCAACGGCTACGGCGCCATGTACTCTTACGCTTCGCGTATTCAGCCAGACGACCGGTGGGCGATCGTCGCCTACATCCGCGCGCTGCAACTCAGCCAGAACGCCCGCATCGAGGACGTCCCGGCCGAGGATCGAACGAAACTGGAGGCCGCCGCGCGATGAACGCCCACGCCCCAACGAAAGACGCTTCGCTTCCCGCTGGGTTCGAGAGCGCTCGCCAACTCGCCTTGAAGGTGGCCATCGTCGGCGCAGGCATCAGCCTGGTCTGCTGGCTGGTCAGCGGCGAGAAGTTCGCTCAGTCGTACCTCGTCGCCTACATGTTCTGGCTGGGCATCTCGGCCAGTTGCCTGGCCGCCGTCCTGCTGCACCACCTGGTGGGAGGCATCTGGGGTTTCATCATCCGACGCCCGGCCGAGTCCGGAGCGATGAACTTGCCCCTGATGGCTGCCCTCTTCATTCCGATTGCCCTCAGCCTGAGTAAGCTCTACCCCTGGGCCAACGCGGAATATCTTTCGCACCATCATCACGTGCAGTTGAAGACGGCGTACTTGAACGTTCCCTTCTTCATCGGCCGCATCGCGGTTTACCTCCTGCTGTGGTCCGGCTTCACGATTTTCTTGGTCCGGAATGCGAATGCTCAGGACAAGACGAGCGACCCGGCGCCGACTCGCCGCCGCCAGTTCCTTAGTGGGCCGTTTTTGGCGCTGTTCTTCGTGACGTTCACCTTCGCGGTGATGGATCTGGGAATGACGCTCGAGCCCGATTGGTACTCGACGATCTACGGCCCGATGGTGCTCGTGGGTGAAGTGCTGGCGACGCTGTCGCTTATGGTGATCGTCACGTCCAAGCTGGCCGATCGCGAGCCACTGTCGCAGGTGGCCACGGCCGAGGGATACAACGACCTCGGCAACCTGATGTTGGCCTTCACGATGCTCTGGGCGTACATGTCGTTCTCTCAGTACCTGATCAGCTATAGCGGCAACATCGCGGAAGAAGTCACCTGGTACTTGCACCGATCGGTCGGACTCTGGCGAGTCACCGCGGTCGGGCTCATGATCTTCCACTTCTTCGTACCGTTCTTCCTGCTCTTGTCGCGAGACCGCAAGCGAAACGCCCAGGCTTTGGCCAAGGTGGGAGTGGCGATCCTCGTCGTTCGGTTCGTCGACGTGATCTGGCTGGTCGTTCCGTCCAAGCCGGTCGACTCCAGCTTCCAGGCCATCATGCTGCTCGTAAGCCTCCCGGCGGCCATGGCCGCGGTGGGAGGAATCTGGGTTGCTTCGTTCATCCGAAATCTCCAGTCCAGGCCACTGCTGCCGAGCAGCGACGACCCCCTCTTGACGGCCGTGCTCGAGCACCACGGGGAAGGACACTAACCTATGGACCACGCCGGACACTCGACGGAGCCCGAGACAAACAACGGGCTCGGCTATGAAACGCGTGATGCCAGCAGTCGCGCAGTGCTGATCTCTGGAATCGTGCTGGTCGCCTTCCTCATCGCCGTCATCCTCGCCATGCTCGGAGTGTTTGACCACTTCGTGAGTGAGGGGGAAGCGAAGAGTAAAGAGGAGCTGAAGGATAAGAACCTCGCCATTTACGAGCAGCTCCACCAGCTTCGTGTGTCGGAGAAGGACACGCTGTCGACTTATGGCTGGGTCGACCGCAAAGCCGGCGTCGTTCGGATCCCGATCGAGCGGGCCTTCGAGCTGGTCGAGAAGCGTGGCGTTCCCAAGGGGAAAGGTCCTCGCACCGAGATTCAGCTCAACAGTCGTGACGAGAAGAAATGAAAACTGTTTTGCAGCTCACAACCCTGATTTTGCTCCTCGGCGCTGCGACCCCCGCATCTGCGCAAGAGGACGCGATCACCGGGATGATGAAGCGGGTTGGGTTCGACCAGAACCTGAACGCTCAAGTTCCGCTCGACTTGCCGCTACGCGACGAGTCGGGCCGCTTGATTCGCCTGGGAGACCTCCTGGGCAAGAAGCCGGCGATCCTGAACCTGGTCTACTATGAGTGCCCCATGCTCTGCAACGAGGTGCTCAACTCCCTCTTGCGAAGCTTGAACGCGTTGACGTTCGACGTTGGCAAGGAGTTCGATGTCATTACGGTGAGCATCGACCCCAAGGAAACGTACACGGCGGCCGCGCGGAAGAAGGGACTCTACCTCGCTCGCTACGGCCGTCCGGGTGCGGAGAAGGGGTGGCACTTCCTGACCGGTGAGGGAGACTCGGTCGCCAAGCTGGCGAAGATTGTCGGTTTCCGCTACGAGTTCGACGCCAAGAGTGGTCAATATGCCCACCCGGCCGGTGTGATGATCCTGACGCCGCAAGGAAAACTGTCGCGGTACATCTATGGGATCAGCTACCCGGCGCGTGACCTTCGGCTTGGAGTGATGGACGCGGCCATGCAGAAGATCGGCTCGCCGATCGACCAACTGCTGCTGCTCTGCTTCCACTACGATCCCCGAACCGGAAGATATAACCTCGCCGCGATGAACGTGATTCGCCTCCTGGGGGTGGCAACCGCCGGCAGTTTGGGGGCGTTCATGGGCTTGATGCTGTGGCGGGACCGGCGGAAGCCGGCACTAAACGACGTGTCTGATCTACCGCTCCATTGATTCGATCCTTGTTGCAGGGGTCTTCGAGGAACCTGTCGAGATATGTGGGATTTTCCTCTATTTCCTGAACGAGCGACCGCGATCGCCGGAAAAGTGGACGCGGTCTATTTCGGCGAGATCGCGGTGTGCGTCGCGTTCACGGCGTTGATCTGCTTCTTGATCCTGTTTTACGCGATCAAGTACCGCAAAGGATCGACCGCCAGCCGCGCTAACGCGGTGACTCATCACCTGGCACTCGAAATCGTCTGGGTCGTGATCCCACTGATCATTTCGATGGGAATCTTCACGGCGGCCACGGTGGTCTTCTTCGAGATGTACCGGGCCCCGACGAACGCCCCAGAAGTCTACGTGCTCGGCCGGCAGTGGATGTGGCAGATCCAACATCCGGGCGGCAAGCGCGAGATCAACGAGCTGCACATTCCCGTGGGCCAGCCGGTCAAGCTGCTCATGACGTCGCAGGACGTGATCCATGACTTCTACGTGCCGGCCTTCCGGGTCAAGCAAGACGTGATTCCGGGGCGGTACACGTCGATGTGGTTCCAGCCGGATAAGGTTGGCAAGTACCACCTGTTCTGTGCCGAGTATTGCGGAACGAACCACTCGGGCATGATCGGCTGGATCCACGTGATGGAGCCGGCCGACTACCAGCGCTGGCTCGAAAGCGGCACTCAGCAGACGACGCTGGCGGTCTCAGGCTCGCAGCTCTTCAAGTCGTACGGCTGCTCGGGTTGCCATGGTGTGAACGCAACGGTGCGGGCACCGTTGCTCGAAGGGGTGTACGGCCACCCAGTCCCGCTTGAAGGGGGCTCGGTCGTGACCGCCGACGAGAAATACATCCGCGATTCCATCCTCCTGCCGATGTCGCAGGTCGTTGCCGGCTACAAACCGGTCATGCCCACCTATCAGGGACGAATCAGCGAGGACGAGTTGCTCAAGATCATCGCCTACATCAAGGCGCTGGGCAGGAATGAGAGGTCGGGTCAATGAGCGCATATGGTGCGACCGCGGTCGAAGCCGAGCCGAGTTATTTGACGGCCGGCCAGACCATCAAGTCTTGGTTGTTGACGGTCGACCACAAGCGGATCGGCCTGTTGTACATGGTTTCGATCACGCTCTTCTTCTTCATCGGCGGTGCCGCGGCCACCATGCTGCGGCTCGAGCTGATGACGCCTGCGGGAGACGTGATTCAGGCCGAAACGTACAACAAGATGTTCACCGCGCACGGCGTGGTGATGGTCTTCTTCTTCCTGATTCCGTCGATACCCGCGGTCTTGGGGAACTTCCTCGTCCCGCTCATGATTGGTGCGCGTGACCTGGCGTTCCCCAAGCTGAACCTGGCGAGCTGGTACATCTACATGCTGGGCGGGGCGTTCACGCTCTGGGCCTTGTTGACCGGTGGTGTCGACACGGGCTGGACGTTCTATACGCCTTATAGCAGCATGTTCTCAAATACCCAGGTGATGGCGGCGGCCGTCGGCGTGTTCATCGTCGGCTTCTCGTCGATCTTCACGGGGCTCAACTTCATCGTCACGGTTCACAAGATGCGGGCTCCGGGGATGACCTGGCGCAAGCTTCCCTTGTTCGTCTGGGCGATGTACGCGACCAGCATCATCCAGATCCTGGGAACGCCGGTTCTCGCCGTGACGATCGGCCTCGTGGGGCTGGAGCGCGTCTTCGGCGTTGGGATCTTTGATCCCAAGCTGGGTGGAGACCCGGTTCTCTTCCAGCACCTGTTCTGGTTCTACTCGCACCCTGCCGTTTACATCATGTTGCTGCCCTCGTTCGGGGTGATCAACGAGATCGTCCCGTGCTTCTCGAGGCGCCCGGTCTTCGGCTACAACGCCATGGCCACCGCCATGATGGGCATCGCGGTCCTCGGCTTCGTGGTCTGGGGCCACCACATGTTCGTCAGCGGTCAGTCGATGTACGGCGGCATGGTCTTCTCGGTGCTGAGTTACCTGGTCGCTATTCCGTCAGGCGTGAAGGTCTTCAACTGGACGGCGACCTTGTATAAGGGATCAGTGTCGGGAGATACTCCGATGCTGTACGCCCTGGGCTTCATCGGTCTGTTCACGATCGGTGGATTGACCGGCCTGGTGCTGGCCTCGTTGGCGGTCGACGTGCACGTGCACGACACCTACTTCGTGGTCGCCCACTTCCACTACATCATGGTCGGTGGCGCGGTGATGGCCTACCTGGGTGGCATCCACTTCTGGTGGCCGAAGATCACCGGGCGGATGTATCCCGAGATCTGGGGCAAGCTCGCCGCCCTCACGATCTTCATCGGGTTCAACCTGACGTTCTTCCCGCAGTTCATTCTCGGCTACCTCGGGATGCCGAGACGATACTACGAATATCCCCCAGAGTTCCAGGTGCTCAACGTGATGTCGACGGCCGGGGCGTCGATCCTCGCCGTGGGCTACCTCCTTCCCCTGGGCTACCTGTTGCTGTCCCTTTGGTTCGGCCCGGTCGCCAGCCGCAACCCTTGGAATGCGGCAGGGCTGGAATGGGAAATTCCTTCGCCGCCGAGCGTGCACAACTTCGATGAGGTGCCGGTCGCGCCGGAACGCCCCTACGATTACCCGCTTCGGGAGCACGACCGTGACGATAGCTGAGCCCCACGCGGAACACCATTCCTGTCTCTTATACACATCTAGATGTGTATAAGAGACAGCCCTTGGAATGCGGCAGGGCTGGAATGGGAAATTCCTTCGCCGCCGAGCGTGCACAACTTCGATGAGGTGCCGGTCGCGCCGGAACGCCCCTACGATTACCCGCTTCGGGAGCACGACCGTGACGATAGCTGAGCCCCACGCGGAACACCATTCCGCGCCGTTGGCCCATCACTTTGAGGACCTTACCCAGCAGCACGCCAGCGCGAACCTGGGTATGTGGACCTTTCTGGCCACCGAAGTCATGTTCTTCGGCGGCCTGTTCGGGGCCTTCTGCGTCTACCGCTTTACTGACTCCACGGCGTTCGCGGCGGGAAGCCACCAGCTCAACGTCCCCTGGGGCACCATCAATACCTTCGTCCTGCTCACCAGCAGCCTCACGATGGCGTTGGCCGTCCGGGCCGGCCAGGAGGGGGAAAAGAAGGGGCAGATCCGGTACCTGCTTCTGACGATGCTCATGGCCACGATCTTCTTGGGGATCAAGGCGAGCGAGTACTACGAAGACTACGAGAAGCACCTGATCCCCGGTCCGTCGTTCAGCACGGCGGAGCTACACCTGCCTGAAGATGCACCCGAGCACGTCGTGAAGCACGCGCAGCTTTTCTTCGTCTTCTACTTCTTCATGACGGGATTGCACGCGTTCCACATGGTCATCGGCCTGGGGGTCATGGCCTGGATGGTCTTGCTGGCCAGACAGGGCAAGTTCACCCGGCAGTACTTCACGCCGCTGGAGTGTACGGGGCTCTACTGGCACTTCGTCGACCTGGTGTGGGTCTTCCTTTTCCCGCTCCTCTACCTTATTGATCTCCACAAATGAGCGATCACTCACTGCAAGGCCATGTAGAATTGCATTCGCATATCCTGCCGAAGTCGACCTACTACAAGGTTTACGCGGCGCTTATGTTCTTTCTGTTGCTGACCGTGGGTCTGGCGTACGTCGACGCCGGGCCGCTCAATTTCACGGTCTCCATGCTCATCGCCACCATCAAGGCGGTGATGATCATGTTGATCTTCATGCACGTGAAATATAGCGAACGGTTGGTTTGGATCTTCGCCGGGGCATCGTTCCTTTGGCTGTTGCTCTTGATCGTGTTCAGCTTGAACGATTACTTCACGCGAGATTGGCTGAACATTCCCGGGAAGTGACGAGCCGCTCGGGAATCTCTTCGGCATTCGCATCGGTTACGAAGTAAAATCGTGGGGTGGGTGTTGCCCACCGATCTCGGCCCCTTGGGCGGACGGATCGGTCGGCGGCATCCACCCCATGTTCGTTGATGTGGGCCAACCACGGGGACGAGGAGTCGCGACGATGCAGAAGACCTGGTGGAGACGGCGTCCGAAACGGCTCTGGCTGCTACTGCTCCCTTGCCTGGCGTTGATGCTTTGGATGGCGCGAGGAACCTTCGCGCATGCGACGGCACTTCGTGTTTACCAGATTCCATCCGGCTCGATGGCGCCAACGTTGAAGGCGGGGGATCGCATCTTTGTCGACACCCTGTGCGATCGCGCTCCGAAACGGGGGGAGCTCTGGTTGTTTGCGACGCCTGCGGGCAGCACCTTCGCCAAGCGCGTTATCGGGCTCCCCGGCGAAACGGTCGAAGTCGCGGGGGGACGTGTTCTCATTAACGGCAAGCCGCTTTCGGAACCCTATCTCTCGGCGCCGATGACTTACACGATGGCGCCAATCGCGCTGAACGGCCACGAATACTTCATGCTTGGCGACTCGCGCGCCGCGAGCAGCGATAGCCACGTCTGGGGACCCGTGCCCTCGGATCAGTTCGTCGGCCGTGCCACGTATCGTTGTTGGCCGCCCAACCGGCTTGGCGATTTCGGGCCCGCTCCCGCGCTTACGAAGTCGTCAAAATAAAAAATCAAAGTTCTTGGATGGCATCGACGCGATTGGGATAGAAAGCAAGATGGTCTTTGATCGCGGCGACGGCGGCGAAGGGGGCCTCGTAGGTCCACACGGAATTGACCGAGCGAGGCCCACCGATAGGAATGCTGTAATAAGCACAGTCCCCCTTGTAGGGACAATAGGTGGCGTGGTCCGTTCGTTCCAGGAGCGACATGTCGACATCCTTTCTGGGGATGTACTGGACCGCCGGGTATGTCGCCTCGGTAAGCTTCAGTGCCTCGCGCGTGTCGGCGATCACCCTGCCCGCGATCGACACAACGACGCGTGCCGCGTTGGGCTCGATTGAGATGGGATGATCCGGGCCGGGAGTCCTGACGGGTTTGTCGCTCATCTCTTTGCGCTCCTCACTCAAGCGGAGTCTTGGGCGCGAAATCCCAAAAGGAATCATAAGTCCATTGTAACCGATTCTTCGTGATTTCGGACCGCCCCCCTTCTAGCATGGTCCGTTGGCGAAGATACGTCCGACGCGCCGAGCACTCTCGATGTCGCTTCTGGATCATCCCGAGGCGCAGGTTCTGCTGGCCGGTGCCGTGGTCACTCTCGACGTTGTCAGAGCCGGGGTGTGTCGGGCCAGGCGGTCCAGTTTTTCGTGCGCTTCGGCAAGCGGGACGAGGAGGCGGTCGGGGACGAGCTCTGGACCCATGCTGGCGAGGCGTTGGCCGAGGCCAAATACGAGTTAGGCGGAGGAACGTGATGGGGCTCGATTTCTCAGCGCTGATCGCCTATGGCGGGCCAAGTCACGAAATCCTGCCGGTCATTTCGCGTTTGGAGCGTGACGAGGAGGACGCGGCGTTCCAGCAGGTCGTGGCCTTCGGTCGCCAAGAAGGCTTTGCCTTTGCGGAACGCGCCGACCGCAAGGCTTCCTGGCGACCCTGGTCTGACATTGAGCGCGAGCTACCCAAGCGGCCTGATCTCCCCTCGCTGGACACATGCTTGGACCTACCGTCCGATTTCTCATTGACCTTCGGCGATGATGCTGTGTGGGTATACCACACCCTCCGCTGGCAGATCTTCGTCACCGAGGCCGAATGGCAGCGGGTCATGCTCGGCGCGATCCGATGGCTCTGCCGATCGTTCGACGCCAAGGATTGCATCCTCGCCCACGACCAACACCTGGCAGTTTTTGCCTTCCGGGAGGGTGCCTCGTTTCCACAGGCGCTGCAGGCCGCCGAGGATCGGGGCGAGAGTGCGGTGTCGAGCATCGGCGACCTTTATATTGACAAAGGGTACGCCGATAATCTCGTCTTCCTCGGCCCGGATGGAGAAGAAACAGCGGTCCCGATCTGGGACACACGTGGATACTGGCGGTTTGAGCTCCAGAGAGGGACCTCTTCCTAACGTCATGAGGTCGAGCGGCAGTGGATCGGGTTGCGCCCCGAAAGCGATGAGAAAGGAAGAAGGGGAAGCTATCGTAAAGTGGCCGGTTGGGTGGCACGGGTGGCCCCCAACCTGTGCCGAAAGCCTTGGCCCACTGGTAGGGAACCATCCGTGCCATCCAAGACACTTCTTTATGATGCGTCTGGCTTAAGGGATTTCCGCTCTCGCGTATACCGGTTCTTGGTGGAGGCGATTCGTGATATCGCCACGGCCAAGAAAGCAAAACCGTTACAGTAGAGCGAGTGAATCCCCATGAGTTCGCCAGGGGCCTGTCGGCCGTAGCCGACGGGCCGCTTCGCCGTGTCGCGATCTCATTATCGAGAATGAGGTGCATGGCCTGCGAAGATCCGCGGGCTCCTTTGCGCGGCTGGAATTACCTTGGCGGTTAGAAGCCCGGCTGAGTGCCGAAGGCGGTTTTCTCAACCGGTTCATCAGCAACCGGAAGATTTCGGGCACGCACTCCGCCGGATCGCATTAATAGCTACTCGCATCAATCACTTCACCCCCTGCCTTGGTCGCGAGAGCCCACCATGTTGTTACACTGACGCTGTCCTTGACGAACTTCACGGAGCCGTCGAGCATCGTCGCGTTGACGCCGCCTGGGTGCTTCGAGCTGGCGCCAATCATCGTGGTATCCGTGTTGCCGCCGTCGCCGGTGCTCCACCAGCAGGCCTTCTTGTTCGGCGTATTGATGTGAGAATAGCAGCCCCCCTTGCCCGAGGTCTGCAGCAGCCAGTCGATCCCCTTTTGAGTATAAGCCACCTGATTCGATGCCTGGCATTCTTGCTGATACTGCACCACCGTTCTTCCAGGCAATTCGGCGGAGCCGGCGTAAAAGACCTGATCTGTGCCATGACCGGTCGTACCCGCGTTTCTACCCTTAACCCACTCACTAAAGATCACGGTATTCGATGTGCCGTCGGTGACCGTGGCGATTGACACGACCGTGTTCTCAGGAGATTGGCCCATCTTGTAGGTTGGGCCGTCGAGTGGACCCGTTGTGCTGCTGCCGGGGATGGTGCGGGTGATGCCAATGTTATTCGGATAGCTGGTCTCTCCCGTCGGCTCCCCCGGATTATTACCGTCTGACGGGCAGACAAACGTATTCACCTGGCTGTTGTGGATCGTCGTATTCTGCGCCGACTGAGCTTGATAGCTTTGGTTGAGAGCGTTGAATTGATTACCCAACTCGAGGAAGGGCAAGATGCGGACCTTCAACGAGAAGTCGTTTGTTTGACCAACCCCCTTAGGAACGGTTGTATTATTCGATGAGGGTGGAAACGCGTTATTGACATCGTGGTAATTCATCACGGCAAGGCCGAGTTGCTTAAGGTTATTGACACACTGGACCCGCCGCGCGGCTTCGCGAGCCGCTTGTACTGCGGGTAATAGAAGCGCGATCAATACAGCAATGATCGCAATAACCACAAGCAGTTCGATCAATGTGAAGCCACGACGAGGAGGGGCCGTCATGTGTTGATTCCTCTTGGAATTAAGATGTTGAGCGCCCTTGCGCGGGCTGGAGATCTTCAAGAACTCGTCACTTCTACAACCACCGTCCCAGGGGGGGAAGACGAGGATGGAGACTCAAGGATTCGGTTTAGAGTGACACGTTCAGAAACGGATGGGCTAAATAAGCTTTATCAAAAAACGGTGCTTCGTCAAAGGAAAATGTTCCCAAAAGCGCTAAAAAGCTGGGTGATGCCTGATGGGTGTAGGTCACTATTGCCCTGACACTCGTCAACGAACGCTTAAGAAAATCGGTCTTACATGGAGGTCTGGCCGCCATGTCGCGGCCATGGTTGGATCGCACTAAATATAAGCTGCTGTGGAAGATAGGCTGCGTGCGGCGAAGGTTGACCCAGGCGATAATGATCCTATTCATCACGCTACGGGCGGGTTTGGGCCACCTGGAGAATGGGTCTGAAACAATTCGTCACAAGTGCATTTGTTAAACAAAATGCGAAAAATAGTCGAACGAATTTCCGAAACTTGGAAATATCTCGACGACTGCCTGACCCCGCGATATTGCCTGGAGCTATCATTCGACGAATGTACGAATTACGAGACCTCGTCCGTGACAATTGTCTTGAAGGAATCGACTTATCTCCACAACGAACAACGAAGAATTTCGCGGTAATTGTTGACGAGTTTGATCGTCATCGTTGACAGCCGTTCCTGCGAGACGAGCTTTGAGTTGGTGCCGGGGGATTGTTGGTGGGGGGCGATGATCGTTTTGCCTTGGTTTCAGAAAAACGGCTTTGCCGCGAGACGGGCATAAGGGCGTCGCTCATCCAAGGGTTCTCTTCAGAGAGCAAGGCGGGCCAGTTCCTGGTGCTCGCGTGAGGAGAGTGATACTTGTCTTGGCAAGTCCTTGTTCGCCCTAATCAGGTCCGGAGGCTGTTCGAATCGGCGCGATGAACTTGGCGGTGGATCGCCATGGCCTCGGGTTCTCGAGATGTGTTCGATCGTCGGCTCTCAAGACCTGTCAGAAGCGAGTCATGCTGCAAGCTTCCTCCGACTCGGTAGAGTTACGCCTACCTGAGGACCTTGAGAACCATTCGCAACGGATCTTTGTCTTCGACTCCTTCTCGATGACAACGGGGTACATATTCCACGGGCCATGGGCCTCGGAGTCGTGGCATAAGGGATCTTGCTGCGCGGATGTGGCAGCTCATGCGGTCTTACTTCATTCTGTGGAAGTGTACCGGCACCGGGTGGATCGCGCGTGGGGCTTTCTTGGGCGGAAGGTTGCTGACGCCGCCGCGATGGCGCTGGCCTTTCGGAGCGCAAGTGTACTTCATGGTGGTGGGCCGGAGTGCCGCCAGCAGCGACCGCCATTTCGGGACGGCCTGGAGTCGTCGACCAATTCATCGGTCGAGGCGGATCGTTGCGGGCCAGGAAGTGTTGCCGCGGCCGTTCCGCTCATGTCGTCTGCCAAAATGGCCCACCGGCGAGCGGACGTTGAGTCCCTCGAAGAGGTGAGGGAAACCCGGGATCACGGTTTCGCGATGGTCTTGGGCAACTCGGGCTGAGGTAGGTTGGAGGTTCTTGGATTTTTCGCGTCGGGTGTATCCTTGTCGGGAACGACGCCGAGAAACACATCCGTCTTAGGATGCAGCTTCTTCCACTCACCCCAGGTTGTTCGCACGAAGGCCAGTGGTGGAAATGGGATGATGTCCTTCTTGTCGCTTGATCCCACAGCCTCGGCCGAGGATTGACGGTAGTCGATCCCCTCGACGTTGACGATCATGTCGCCATCCATGAGGCCGTTCATACGGATTGGCAGAGGTTCGCCCCCTGAGTCCCCCGTGTAGACACGGCAGCAATCGGTGAGGTCGCAGAAAAGGACCGAGACAGGCTGATTGTTGATCTTATCGTTGACGATGTGCTGGTTGAGGTCGCGTAAAGCCGCCACGCGATAGGCGCGGACTTTTCCGTCGACCGCGACGCCGATCACTTGTTCGTGATCACGAAGTGATGCCTTGCCGGCTTCGACGGTGGGTGGTTTGATCACTCCTGGGCTATCGAAGGGCCACCAGGTGTGGGCTGCACCATACGACTTCACAACCTCGCAGGAGTTTTCATTCGCTTTTAGCAGTGAGCTTTCGGACCAGTATGACCAGCCGATGATTCCGGCCTCAACGCCTGCCACGGCGAGGATGAGCTGCGTGGCTCGCGACCTGGCCAGGCGTTGGAGACGTGGGGAAGATGTGAGCTTCGCAGGCCAGAAAAATCGCCCCACCTGGCAATCTCCGAGTGGTTTCTCTTCGACGAAGCGAGTCGCCGACGTGTTTGCCGAGAAGGTCTAGGCGCGTTACGAGGGGGCATTGAACATGCCCCCTCGTAACGCGTTTTCCGTGGGTGATCAATAGGCGTCGGACGAGATGGTTTCGCTGCCGTCTCGGGTACCGAGCGACCACCAGGTGACCTGGTTGATCGAGTCCTTGATGAAGTGAACGCTGCCATCGGCGAAGCCGACATTCACGCCACCGGAGTGGCTGCTGGAGGCGACTTGGTAGTCGCTGAAGTCAACACCGCAACCGGTGCAATCGGTGCGGCAAGCAGACCAGGGATAGGTGGTCGAATTCGGGGTGACGATGGTGTTGAACAAGGAGAGGCCGGGAGAGCTGGCACCCCAGCGCCATCCTCGGTTCCAGGTGGTTGTGCCGGCCGTGTAGGCCGTTGTGCACGCCTGAAGAGCCGTGAGGGTCGAGGCCTGCAGGGTCATCTGGCCGTTAACGGCGATGATCGGGTTATAAGCGCGTGCACCGCTCTGGCCGTTGAGGCTGACGCCGCTTCGGTGCTTGATGGTGGCCGGCAGGTCGTATCCGACCAGGGCTTCACCAAAGGCGATGGTGTTCGAAGTGCCATCCTTGATCTGGGACATGTCGTAGGCAATCTTGTTGGCGAACAAACCGGTGGAGCTGGGGTTCCAGGGGTCAGTCGAGGTTCCCAGGCTACCGTGGTAGTTGTTCAGCATTGGCTCGCCCCACGACGTTTGCTTGGTGCCGTCCGAGGGGCAGATGAACACGGCGAGCTTGCTGGTGAATGCCGTAGAGTTGGCGGAGCCGCCGTAGGCCCACCCCGTCCAGCAAGTCAGGCTGAAGTTCATGGAGTTGTAGAGCGGAGCCTGCTCGAGGTACGGGGTCATCATCGCCAAGGCACTCCAGGTGCCCCAACTGGTGAGACCGGACGACGGATTGTCCGCGTTGTAAACCGTGGCACTACCGAGGGGGAACGACCCCTGGGCGCTGTGGTAGTTCTGCACGGCCAACCCCAACTGCTTGAGGTTGTTAATGCACTGTGAGCGGCGGGCGGCCTCGCGAGCCGCCTGGACGGCCGGAAGGAGTAATGCGATCAACACAGCGATGATCGCAATCACGACCAGCAACTCAATTAACGTGAAGCCGCGACGAATAACAGTGGTAGAGGCCTCGGTTCGTTGCAATTCGGACGTACGCGATCGTGAATAAGGGCGAAGCATCAAAAACTCCTTGTCAATTCGGGAACCTGCAGACAACGAAATGAATAAAAAGCCTCGCGAAAGTAAGGACGCAGACTGGTGGAGAGCCTGCGCTCCATCGCATCGTCATTCCACCTTTGGGGAGGAATTTCACGATTGACGGCAAAAAGCCATCAAATTAAGGGACTGAATCTCAGGCGTGTAGGACACAATTAAGGAGAGAAGAACGATACGAAAGTGAGGTATTCCCTTACTTTTTACGAGCACCTTTCTTCTGAATGCTGTCGAGCATTCCTTTTTGCATATCCTCAAGTTTCTTTTGCGTGACTTCCTTCGACGTGGAATCTTGGGGGGCATCTCCCGAAGAGCATCCACCCAAAAGGATCGTCGAATTCAGGATCAAAGCGCAAACCAGCCCGCGAACGGTCAGCATCCTGGCAACCATTGAATCAAAGGCTCCTCAAGATAACAGATGGAGTTAAGAGGTCGAAAAACGAGGACGGATAAAGAGCGCAGATCAAAGCGACATCGCTTGTGATCATTAAGTATTATCAGAACAAAATTCGACCAAAGTCCTATGCAAAGAGCCTTGCAATCAATCAAGGAACTCTGTCACGGGGCACGGCGCACCAAGACGTAGCGTCTCGCAACCGGAGCCCGAGCCCCTCCTGATCGTGGAGGTCTCTCGCATAAGTTGGTGTTGAACAAACGGACCCTCTGCTGACCGAAAGGTTTCGGGCAACGAGAATTTGTAGGGGATTTAAAGGTTGTTGGAGTTTGTAGCGTGACATGCTGCGGGAATGTTGTCAAGAACCGTCGAAGAAAATCATTCCTAATCGTCGGTGCCATGGCACATTTACACGAATGAGTTAGTTCTCTCAATTGTCAGCGGCTTTGCCCGAGGCTCTTAGGAGATATCTCATCCTTCTTGACCCAAAAAATTGAGAAATGAAAAATACTCTTAAGATAAGTGGATTTTACAAGAATGCCCTTTGCCAGCAGAGCGAATTCTTATTGCACATTCCCGCTCGCACGTCCCTAAAACCTGCCACGATCTCGTCAGACAGCTGTCTTATCGAACCACCCCAGGCTGATCGGCGCCTGTCTTAATGTCTTGGCCCAAAAGAGGTTAGATGAACGGTCCGCTGGACGTCCACCTCTCTCAATCAAACCTAACTCCTAAAAAGTACCAGAACCGTGAGCATGCGAATGAGCGGAGCCGTAAGCCTAAAAACGAAGGACTTCGGAAATATGGAAAATCCAAGACGCGTAACGTATCAAGATTATTTGGCGGAAAGAATCAATCCTAAGAACCTCGGAGAAGTGCTGCCATTGTAAGAGGCGAAATAACCACATCATTTTCCCTCCGAGCCTTGTAGGATTGTCGCCACCAAGAAATTGATACTACGAGCGGTATGGCAGCGTGAGAGCCTTCATTCTGGCACCAATCTCGGAAGAGACTGTCGGATCTGCTGGAAGAATCCACCCAAGTGCGAAGCATAAGCTCGGGATCTCCCTGCCGGGAGAGACTCACCGCGCGATACGGAGAGGGCCCTCTCCCGGGGGTAGACTTCCAGCTTTTTGGTGGGAAATTCTTGAGCCCGTCACGATTCGCGGGGAAGCAACCAGATGTGTGGTGCTCGGTCTAAGAGCAGATGTGTTGGAGTCGGAGAGTTTACTGGCGGGCGGGCGGACCGGACGGTGGAGGGGGATGTCGGGTGGGATCTGGCATAGCGTTGGGGAGGAAGCGCGGGGGCCGCCCTGCCCTTTTGGGGCTCGGGCGGCTCAAGGTTTGCGATTGTCCGAAGGGCTGCCTCACTTCGGCGCGCGTTCGGCGACGCGAGGGCGAGAGGAACCGGCCGCCGAGTCTTGATCGAGCAAGAGGAGCATGACCGATTGCTCGAGCTCACTCGTTTTGTAGCCTTTCGGGCCTCGGCCTGACTTGTAGGCAACCCTACCTTCGCGGTCGATAAGGTAGAGACGGTTGGGCATTCCGCTGTAGGCGTGACCGATCTGGTCGTTGAACTCATCCACGAGGACAGGGAAGCTGGGCTTCTCGAAGGCGCAGAACTTGCCAGCCACGGCGATGCGTTCTTCCTGAGAGGTCGGTTGCTTGACGGCGAAGTCGGTTCCTTCGTTGCCGGAAGTGCTCCAGCCGTCGGTGGGGTGAGCTTCGCGGACGTAGACGGCCAGGAACTCCACCTGGTCTCCATACCGCTTATGGAGACTATCAACGCCACCGAAGAGTGCGCGGTAAGGGGGGCAGGTGTAACTACCGAAGGTCAGGACGACCGGTTTGTTGCCTCGGAAGGAGGCGAGGTTGAACGTCTTTTGCCCGTCTTGCGTCTTGAGGGTGAAATCGGGAGCGAGATCTCCCACCTGGGGGCCCTCATTAAAGGAACCGACGTCCCCCTTGAGCACGCCGATCAGGCGGTCATGGCGTAGCTTGGCCGGCATGGGACGCTCGGTGTTTCGCGCCTGGGGAGGTTGCGCCAGTTTGCGGAACTGCTCGACCGTGAGGGTTCCTTCAGGACCGGCGAGCCGCTTGAAGTCTCGGGCCCATTCCTCGGCGGAGAGCCGCCCGTCACCGTTGGAATCGAGAGTCCGGAATCGCTGGCGAGCCTGGAGCTCCTCGGTGTACCAGATGGAGGAATCGGACCAGTCGAGGTCTTCGCGAGTGACTGCCTTGTCGCCGTCGCGGTCGAGCTTGGTCCACGTCTGGTCGGGCCCTTGGAACTCTTTGCGGACGACGCGGCCGTCGCGATTGGTGTCAAACTGGGCGACGACCCAGCTCCAATCGTAGCGGGTGCGGCCGGGACCATACCAACCGGGCAAGGGTTTGGAGGGGGTGTTGAAAAGGATATACATCAACTGGTCGGCGGACTCGGGCCGTTGCCCTTCTTCCAGCACCGGCAAGAGCGTTTCGTAATAGCGCTGGAGGTCGGCGAGGTTGATGGCCGGCGGGGCCTGCGTCTTTGGCTCATCGGTTTGTCCAGGTTTGGCCCCAAAGGCGAAGATCAGGCTCGCCAGGGCCAGAGACTTCGTGACACGGCGTCTCATGGAAAGCTGCTCCTTTTCTCAGGAGAACGGAAAGGATCGTTATGCGTGGTTGGGAACGAAGCCGTAACAGGAGAGGGATGCTCCGCACGTTTGGGATGACAAGGTTCCGAAGCTCTGGGATCCCGGGGATCAGGCTCGGAGGAGTCACATCGTTTAGTAGCTGTCGGCGCTGATGACTTCGCCAAGGTTGCGCGAGCCGACCGCTTGCCAGGTCATCGGGTTGACCGAGTCCTTGACGAACCTGACCGAGCCGTCGCAGAACAAAACGTTGACGCCGCCCGGGTGAAGGCTCCCCGCCGTCGTCAAGAACCGCGCATTGGCTCCGTACATGCAAGATCGCTTGTTAGGAGTGCTGACGGACTTATACGTCGAAGTGGCGGCATGCCCCCAGGTCCAGGGGGTTCCTGAGAAGGACCAACTCTGGTACGAGAGGGTCATCCAGGGGATCCTTTGGCAGTCGGCAATCGCCTGAGTGGGGGTCGGCGGGCTCGTTCCCGGCGAGAAAATGTCGCGGTTCTGAGTGGCGATGGAATTGCTCTGGTCGCCAACCATCATCTCACTGAAGGCCGCCGTGTTGCTGGTGCCGTCGGTAATGTCCTGAAGCCGGTAGGAGGTGTTCGCGAAGAACGGACCGTCTGGCGGAGGAAGGCTCGCGTTGACCCCCGAAGTGTCCGCGGCTCCATACAAGTGAATGATGTTGGCCCCTTCGTTCGACTTGTAGTTCGTGCCACTTTGGCCTACCGGATAGTTTGTCCAACCGTCGGAGGGGCAAACGAACGAAGTGACTCCCACGGCCTGCGCGGTGGAGTTGGCGGGATGCGTGCGAACGAGGTTGAAGTTTAGCGCCGCGAAGAGTTGGCTTTGCTCCAGGTAGGGAAGCAACTGGCTGAGCGCTGAGTAAGAGTAGTTGCCGTTGAAGGTATAACGGTCGGGGGGCAGTGCGCCGATGGACCCAATGTAATTGTGCAGGGCCAGGCCAATCTGCTTGAGGTTGTTAACGCATTGCATCCGCCTCGCCGCCTCCCGCGCTGATTGCACGGCAGGCAACAGCAAGGCGATCAAAACGGCGATGATCGCGATGACGACGAGAAGCTCGATCAACGTGAAAGCATTGCGACGCAATTTCATGGGAACCTCGAAATAAATTGCGGGGGGAACGGAAAACAGCGCTGGCTGTGATTACCGCCACATAGGCGTGAACGTGCGACGTTCTCAGGCCGAAGAACACAGGCACCATGCCGGTTTTCGGCCGCTCGAGGCGCAGCACCGAACCCTCATCCACGAGGGTTGTGGATGCGCTTGAATCGGAGACGGGATCGCGGAAGAAACGGCGTGGAAACTCAATCCACGCGGCGGTGGCTGTTAGATCTGAACAAGCCCACGAACCCTGGTATGAGGATTGCGGAAGAGCTGTTCCCGCAGCCTCTGCGCAGGTCAATACGCTCACGCAGATACGGCGCGTTCAAATCGTTACCGGACTCAGATCTGAGGCTACGTAGGGAAGTGGCGAGGTGGGCGGTCGAGAGGAGCACCGATGTGATGAGGACGCACGGGGCTTTCAGGCGCGAGGTGCTCGAAGGGCTCGGGGTCGTTCGCCTTCATTGACGCCAGGCATCCCCATTGGTCAGTTCGCTCGTCACCGAGCGAAGACGTGGGAATTGTTGGTAATGCGGGAGCCTTCGAGCAGGTTGGTCCCGAGCAAGGGGCGGGACGCTTAGGAAGAGTGCCTGCGCTCCTGGCGTCAGGCGATGTTGCCGTTGAGGTCTCAGGAATCGATAGGTCTGAGAAAGCTGCAAGATCCAACGGGTTCAAACTTGAGCTCAGGTGACTATGACAACCTGCCTGAGCATTCGTTGGCGCAAAGAGTCCGCAAGCCACACAAGCGAAAAGCAAGGAGGCGGAACGACGAACCAGGCGCCAGCGAACCGGGCAAGTCATGAGCAACGGGGCAATCAAGAATCGTGAGACCGGGACCAGGAAAGCCGAGGGCGGAGAAGACTTCGATGAATGAAGGTCTTCGAACTGTGACGATACCGCGAGGGTTTCCAGGGTTCAAGGCATTGCCCGAGAAAAATTGGACATCAAGTTCCCCTCGCTATTCAGCGTCGTGGAAGATGATTCCCAGGGTGAAGCGACGGCCGGAACGGACGCGGCTGACTCCATGGCGGACGTGATTGCGCGACCAACCTCGAGTTCGCGCCACCGGGCGGTGTCGCGTGGCGAAGATAACGGCCTCTCCTTGTTCCAGGGTAATTGCTTCACCCCGCGACTGGGCGCGGGGACGTTGCTCGACCAGAAGGAATTCGCCTCCCGTGAAATCATCTCCCCGCCGGCTCAAAAGAAAGACGACCTGAAGAGGAAACGCAACCGCGCCATAGAGGTCTTGATGTAAGCAATTAAAACCCCCCTCCTCATAACGAAGGAGCAAAGGGGTTGGCTTCCCCTGCCCTTGCTCGTGGCAATGCGCGAGGAGTTCTTGGTGCTTTGCCGGAAACCGTTCTTCGTCACCCAGAGCTTCGGCCCAACGATTGGCAACCTGTGCGAGTGGGGAATAGAGCCCGGTTCGCAGTTCAGTGACCAGGCCTGGTAGAGGATGGTCGAAGTATTTGTACTCCCCCTCACCGTAGGCATGGCGCCCCATATCGACGTGTTTGCGAAATGCCCCCACGTCGTAGAGCGAGATCAGGTCCGCACATTCCTGAGGCGCCAGAAGCGCGGGTGTTTGAGCGTACCCACGCTCGTCCAATTCTTTTCCCAGCCCGGTCCAGTCAAGCGATTGAATCCGTTGCAGTGCGGTCATGCCATGAGTTCTCGAGGTCTTCTTCGTGCTTGACTCGACGCGTTGAGGTTAGCTCCATTTTCCTCGACGGGATAGTGCACACCGGCTTGGCAGCAGGAATTCTGTACGACGAAGTATAGAGCGGGCTCATAGAGATGTTGAGGTTGCTTCAATCGACGATTGTGCGCGCAATTCCAGCGTAGATCCAGTGAGCGCGAAGCATCGCAGAGGAGGCACCGGCGAGCGTAATTACTGGCCCGTGCCCCTCTGATGCGTGGAGATCCGTGGAACCCATTGAAGATGACTGGTGTGGTGTTTCGAGGAACTTGAACGGGGCTCATGCAAGAGGCGGCGGATGGAGTTCACATCATACGCACGCCGCTTTGTCTGGATGCCGATCTGGCAAAAAGGGGATGAACGTTGGTGGCGATGGGGGCCTGTTCGTGCTCGAGGAGCCAGTGTTTGCGCTCGAGCCCTCCCGCGAATCCGGTCAGACTGCCGTTGGAGCCGACGACACGATGGCAGGGAACGACGATCGAGAGCGGGTTGCGCCCCACCGCGGCCCCCACGGCGCGGACGGCGTCGGGGGCACTCACATCGCCGGCGATTTCGGAATAGGTGACGGTGGTGCCAAAAGGGATCGTTCTCAAGGCGTCCCAAACTCGGCGTTGAAAGGGAGTGCCTCGGAATTGGAACGGGAGATCAAATTCCTTGCGCGTTCCCTCGAAGTATTCGGTGAGCTGTTTTCGGGCGGTGGTCCAGCCGTTGTCGTCTCGCTGCCACTGGTCGTTGAGAGTGGGGCCTCTTTTGTGGGCCTCAAAGTAGATACCCGACAGTTGCCGGGTGTCTTCGCCGGCTAAGAGAAGTTGGCCGATTGGGCTCGCGAAGATTGTATAGATCATATCAGAACATTCCCTTGAGGTTGTTTAGTCGGTGCATGAGCGGGGTGTGCGTTCCAGGCGTGCATGGCGGCGTAAGATCGCCAGGGGCGCCAGGCTTCGGCCATGGTGCGGAGCTGGGCGGAAGAGGATGCCCCGAGGCCCTTGAGCAGGCCAAGATCACCGTCAGGGAACGCGTCGGGCCAGCCCAAGGCCCGCATGGCGATCACCTGAACGGTCCATTCGCCAATGCCTCGGAATTCCTTGAGCTGGGCGACCGTGGCCTCGGGATCGGCGCCCGGCTCGAGACGAAGACGGCCGTCGGCAACCGCTCGGGACAGGGTCTGAATGCTTTGAGCGCGGTCTCGACTCATGCCAAGCCCCGCGAGTTGGTCAAGGTTGGCATCGGCCAATCGCTCGGGGCTGGGGGCGAGACCGTTCAGCTCAGGATAAGGGGTTTCGATCGGCTCGCCGAACAGTGTCGTGAGCCGTTGGGCCACGGTTGTCGCGGCGCGAACCGAGATGCGCTGGCCGAGGATTGTTCGCCAGGCCTGATCGAAGCCACTGAAGGATCCCGGGACCCGAAGCCCGGGATTTCGGCTCAAAGAGAGACCCAGCTTGGGGTCGCTTCCCAGATGCTCGGCGATCACGTCGGGGCGCGCGTTGAGGTCGAAGAGATGTCGCACGCGCGATAAAAGCGGGGCGAGCGCCGGAGCCAGCGTGGCCGAGAATTCAACGGCGAGAGAGTTGGTTCCCACCACGGGGGAGACGGAGAACCATCCGCGATGAGGGCCGATGGCAACCGTTCTCGCGTAGGTATCACCCGAGATCCATTCGACCCCGAGCATTGCCCGGCCCGCGAAAAACCGCATCAAGGTGTCCCAAGCCAAGGGTGCTCGGTAGCCGACGCGGAGCCGGAGTGGTTCCCCTTCAGGAGATGCCGCCTCACCGTTGCGCCGGAAGCGGCTCGGTGGCATGCGGTAGTGTGATAGGAAGAGCGCGTTGAACCGGCGCAGGCTTTCGAAGCCACTGGCAAACGCCACCTTGATGATGGGTAAGCGCGTCTCAGTGAGGAGTTGCTTGGCCAGGAGCAAGCGGTGTGTTTGCGCCAGCCGGATTGGCGGAACGCCAAGTTCGCGTTGAATGACCCGGCGGAGTTGACGTGACGAGAGATCGAACTCCGTGGCGAGGTCTTCAAGGCTCCCGCCGTTGTTGAGCGCGCCGGCCTCGATCCGTGCTGCCGCTGCGCGAGCAACACGGCTCACGGCGTCGATGGGCGAGTGCCCCGGCGCGAGCTCGGGCCGGCATCGCAGGCAAGGGCGAAACCCTTCTTGCTCCGCGGCGGCGGCGCTGGAGAAAAAACGGCAGCGATCGCTTCCGGGGGTCCGCGCGGTGCAGACGGGACGGCAATAGATCCCCGTCGTCGTCACGCCGACAAAGAAGAGGCCGTCGAACCGTGCATCACGCGTCGACAAGGCCCGATAGCAGCGTTCATGATCAAGTTCCATGCCCGAATTGTAGCGAGCTTACTTATCCCTTCTCGCCGTTTTCGGACAGGTGAACTGAGAATCTTTGAGAGACGCTCAGATGCGGAAGGAGACGTAGATCAGGGCGAGGAGCTGGGTGGAGATGATCAAGATCGTCAGGTCGGGGGACCAGACGAACGCGACGAAGGCGAATAAGAGATAGAGCACCGCCACGGCCACGAAGACCGGCAAGACGAGTGGACCGAGCCGGCTCCGACTCCCCAGCCTGGGGAGCCACCAGAGTACTCCCCCCACGAGAAACAGGGGAAGGGAAAAACTGAAGGTGTATAGGGTCTGCGAGGAGCGCGAACCCGCCAGCGGCAGCGCCGCAATGGCCACGAGAACCATGAGGTCGAAGATGGACAGGGTCTGACGCTTGGATGTGAGATCGGGAAACGCCATCCGTCCCTCCCATTCGTGGTTCGTCAACAGGAGAGGACCGGCGCTTCGTGAGACCACGAAGCGCCGGTGGTATTCTTCGTCAAGTCCATCAGGATTTCGGGGCCGCCGACTTGGCCTCGGCGTTCTTTTCGACCATCTCGCGGAATTGCTTCCAGGAGATCAGCTCGATACCGAGCCGCTTGATTTCGGCGGCGACCTCGGGATCGGTGAAGACACGGCGGTCGCTGTCACGACGCTCAGAGCTGTTCGTCACGGCTCGGAGCTCATCGTCTTCGACGCCGCAGTGAATGATGAGTTGGCTAACCCCCGGAGGAAGTTGCCGCAGGGTCTTGAGGTAGTTCTCACGGCGCTCCTGGTGAGTACCGCCGCTGTAGAACTGGATCAGGTTATCGAGCACGGGGAGCCGCTTGGCGTCCAGGGCCGCGAGCCATTCCTTGCCTCGCTCGCGCAGCGCGGGGTATTCCTCGACGACCGGGCCCTCGATCTTGCGGAGGAAGAGAACAGGCAAGTTGAACTTGAGGCCGACCTTGACGTAAGCCTCAATCAGGTCGGGCCGGCTCACCACGGCTCCCATGTGCGTATCGAGGTGGCTGAGAGGGATACCGAGCGCCTTGGCCCGTTCGACCTGGGCTGTCAGCTCGACCTCAACCTCTTCGGCCTTGGCGTGTTTGGCCACCATGTCGACGCCGCGATAGAGATACCCGTCTTTATCGACGAGACTCGGCACGCGCTCGCGTCCGGCGACCGGACCCCAGCGATAGACGGCCCACTCCGAGTTGAGCGTCAGGTGGACGCCGTAGTCTCGATCCGGATGCGCCTTGGCGTATTCGGCGAACTCCTTCACCCAGGGGCAAGGGATCATGATGCTGCATGACGTCACGATCCCCTTCTCCATCGCCTCGACCGTGGCCCGGTTTTCCGAGTGGCACATGCCCGCGTCGTCGGCGTGGATGATCAGGTATTTCTTGCCGGCGCCGGGCGAGTCGGCGCGAAGTGCCGGGCTCACCAGCAGCGTGAAACCCAGAGCTAATACGATCGTTCCGCAGTTGAGTCGCATAAGGGGGATATCCCGAAGTCCTGCGTTCTAGGGAGAGTGGCTTGGCCTCTACTGCGAGGCCGACTTCACAATGCCGCACCACGGCCCGAAGTGCAAGCACGTTCCCCCCTACCCTTTCCGAGGTATTGAAGGGGGATTTTGTAGGGTGAACGATGCCTACTTTAAGAATCTGTCTCGGCAGGGAAGTGCGAGACGGACAGCTTCCCGAGGGATTCCGAGACAGAAAACTCGAGCGACGTTCACCCTACAAAAAAATGATCATGCCAAAAATCGTTGGGTATCAAGGAGAGGGGGGTCGGATGTAAACCGGGTTGGCGTAGATCCAGGGGCGTTTCTCACCATCAATCTCGAGCCAGGCTTCGATGCGGTAGACGCCGGGTGCGGTGATCTCTTGGTTGAAGTGAGTGCCGGTCTGCTCGGCGACGACGGTGCCGCTGTTTAGCAGTCGCACGTGGCAGGAGACGGGGAACCGCGCTGTGAGACGTTGGCCGGGCGCGAACGTGGCTTCATCTCCCAGTAAGACGCGCGAGCCTTGGGGCGCCTCCGAAGAAGGGGTGCCGGAGACGAGCTCGAATCGGAATCCCGTTGGGTCGCACATCCAGTCGTGGCTGACATAGGCATGCCCGGCTCGCAACGCCGAGCGGATGGCCGGCTCAGTCAGCTCGGGAGCCAGGATGTGCGTGCTGACGCTCTGAAACGAGCGATGATAGGGGTCGAGGTCGACCCGCGCCAAAATGTCTCCGGCCTTGTGCCCCTTGGTGAGGTAACGGATACCCGGAAGGCGCTTGGCAGAGAACGAGGTCATGCCGTCGTCCGGATCGACGTTGGTCCCCACCTTGATGGTGGCGTCGTCGACCATCTTTACGATCATGATGTTGTTGTGATGGCAGTCGTTCGCGGCGACTCCTGTAAGCCGACGGCTTTTGGTCTCGGCGTCCCACTTTTTCAGGTAATCGGCCGGGTAGGTCATGTGGAAGGCGAAGATCTCCTGCGGGTAGAGCTGGACGGACTCTTGCAATTGCGCGAGCGCGGTGGGGTTGGTGAGCTTGAGCACCAGCGCGGTCATCCCCGCCTTGTCCTTCTTGGCGTCGGCATGGCGGTTGTAGATCTCCAGGCCGTCAAGCCCTTCCATGGAATGATCAGGACGTTCTTCGATGTGAGAGAGGAAGATGAGGCCTCCCCCTTCGCGCACCGTTTTGATGAAGGCGGGGGTCGGCTCCTTCATGTGGTCCAGGATCGAATTCATGGGGTAAAGCAGGAACCCGCGATCTTCGGAGCCTGGAATGAAGAGCACCCCTTCGTGGATCCCGCGCCAGCTTTGGGTGATGAAGTCCTTGGGGGGGCGATGGTGGTCGGTGAGGAGGATGGCGTGGACGTTCGCTTTCTTGGCCTCGGCCAGCATCTCGGGGCGGGTTCCGCCGGTATGGGCCGAGTCTTCGGCGTGGGCATGCAGGATGGCTCGGTAGTCATTCAGCCCCGGCAGTGCCGGCAAAGCCTGGCGAGACGCTTGAATTCGCAAAACGTCTTCATGAGCCGCCTTGAGCCGTTCCGGAGCCAGGCGTTGAATAGTGCTCCACTTCTCGCGCACATCCTGACGGTCTTCGGCCAGGACTCCCGCCGCGGCCATCACCCAGGCGACAACAGCCCAGCCAAGCGGTTTGACAAGGGGAAAGAGTTTTTTCGATCGCGTCGGCGTCGTCCGATTCATCACAACTCCCTGGTGTGAGTCTAGGTGGGGGGCATCCCCCGCCATCATGAGGAATCGACCGGCGCTGAGCAAGGATGCGTGCGGCCGGATTGAGTCAAAGATAAGCCTGCGCCGTTCTGACGGAAAATTCCGTGACTCCTGAGGATTTTGATGAAAGATCGAGTGACCCTTCAGTGTTTGCCAGCGTAAAATATTCAGAGAGGGTGTTCTTGGAAACGTGACGCGAGAGTGCGGGCAAATTCCTTTTCACAAACGCGGTAGTTCGGGACTCGATTGGGTCAACAGGAGGTCAAGATGACAAGGCACCTAGGTTGGCTGGCTGCATCGCTTTTGGTCGTGAGTCCTTCGCTCCGCGCGGGTGAGCTGGACGGAGATTTTGGTTGGAAGTCGCCGGCCGCGCCCAAAGCCGTGATCGGGACGAGCCAAGCGGCATTCCCCGCCCAGAAAGCCATTCCGGCGGCGAAGCCTGCCCTGGCGATGGCCACCGAGCTCGACGCTGAGAAACCCACGCAGGCCTGGCATGGCGGCGGCGGTCATGGCGGCGGCTTCCACGGTGGTGGTTTCCATGGTGGCGGTTTCCACGGCGGCTTCCACGGTGGCGGCTTCCATGGAGGTTGGGGCGGTGGTTGGCACGGCGGTTGGGGTGGCGGCTGGGGCGGCTACGGCGGCTGGAATCGAGGCTGGGGCGGCTACGGCCTTGGTTATGGCGGCTTCGGTTACGGCCTTGGCTATGGTCTAGGTTATGGCTTGGGCTACGGCCTTGGCTATGGCGGTTACGGCTATGGTCTGGGTTACGGCGGCTACGGTGGTTACGGCCTTGGCTATGCGGGTCTTGGCTATGGCGGCTACGGCCTCGGCTACGGTGGCTATGGTGGTTACGGTAGCTATGGCCTGGGTTACGGCGGCTACGGCCTTGGCTATGGCGGCCTCAGCTACGCGAGCTACTACACGCCCAGCTACGGTTATGGCTGCCGCCTTTTCTGGTAATCTCTTCAAGGAGCCTCATCCAACTGATTGAGGCTCCTTGTTTCGTTTCGAAGCCGTCCCACCGCAACGGGGTGGCCGCTTTGGCCGGAGGGGCTTATGCGGTGGGGTACAACGGTCGCCTATTTGTGCGCTGCCTTGTTGCTTATGGGGCCCGTCCGTTGGACTCAAGCGCAGGTGGCTGATCCTCCCCTCCCTGCCGGCACCACGGATCGCGTAATATCAGTCGCCCGCCTGGCCGATGCGCTCGGGGTCAGAACACGTCTCGGGCTCGAGCCTGCCTATCGTGACGTTGCCGGCCTGTCCTCGTTGAAGGTCGCGGTGCTCGACTACGGCTTCGAGGGCATGGGCCAGGGACGCCCCTACTTGCCGCAGAACACGGTGATCGTCGAGCATTACGACCCCGCGTTCGTCGAGCGCTGCGGGTTGGGAGACCCTGCCTACCGCAAGGGTTTCGAGCCGATGAATCGTCACGGCCGGGTGATGGCCCAGATTATCTGGGGGGTCACAGGCTCCCGTCCCGACGGCCCTCGTTTCTACCTGCTTAACGCCAACGGTCCGACCATGCTCCGGCGTGCGGTTCGATACGCGATCGAGCAGAAGGTGGACGTGATTCTCTTCAGCGGTTCGTTCGAGGGAGGAGGCAACGGAGACGGTCGAGGTCCCATCAACCGCATCGTGAGTGAAGCCTTGTACGCGGGCATCCTCTGGATCAATGCGTCTGGCAACTACGGTCGGTCGGTCTATAACGGCCAGGTAAGGATCTTGAAGGATGGATACCTTCGGCTTCGCAACGGGTCCGACGTGGCCGCCTTGCGGTTTCGCAACCGACTCGATGAGAACAGCGTGACAATCACGCTCACCTGGAACGACTACCGCGAAGAAGAAGACGCCGGTACCAATAAAGATCTCGATCTGTTTGTCGAAGACTGGGCCGGCCGCCGAATCGGCGCGGGGGAGAAGACGCAGATTTCCGGGGATCGACAACCTGGCCCCAATGAAAGCCGCAACCCTCGTGAGCGCGTGGTGCTCGCCGACTTACCGGCGAATCCTGATTTGCCCACGGACCCGGAATATACCTACCGCATCCGCGTGCGGGCGAAACACGGACAGTTCAACGCGAATGACCGTATTCGCATCCTGTTGACCGCGACCCGAGACGTGTACGTTCCTCCCAAGGGAGGGGCGCCTGAGCCCGCGGTGGATTTTCTGGACGCGTCGAGCGAGGAGGAGATCTATCCTCCCGCCGATCATCCGTTGGTCCTCACGGTCGGCGACTCGTCGCCGGTCTCGTCGATTGGTCCCACGGCCGACCGCCGGCTCAAGCCTGATGTCATCGTGGAAGACTCACGGGCCTTCTTCACCGACGGCCAGGTTGTGGGAGGATCTTCCGACGCTGCCGCCTACGTCGCGGGGGTGGTCACCGTGCTCAAGGCGGTCGAGCCCGGCTTACGTCCTCAGCATCTGCTCAGATTGGCCCAGCAAGGGGAGCTCGTCTCCGACGCGATGCGTTCGCGGTCTCAACAGAGCAATACCGTCGCGTCAACATCTTCGCGGACCTTCACGGCTGCATCCGCGGGGTTACGTCCTGCCACGGCCGGCGCAAATGTGTCAGTTCCCACCCCTCCTGCTCCGCGCTTCCCCGGATCGAGTGCCGCCACTCCCACGCCTCCCTTGCCTCGTACGTCAGGCGCTACGAGCAGCCAATCGATCTATCAAAGCCTTCGCATCTGGCGAACCCCCACGCGGGCTCGCCTGACTGAGGTCGTCCGGGGTAATCGCTGATCGTTGACCGCTCAGATCCCTTGAAATTGGGGACAGGATCGAGGGCGCTCGCTCCGTTGCGAGTATCGCCGAGCCATTGCCGGGTGCTCTATCGGCACCTGTCGGGTGGAAATTGCCCGCCGAATCTTCTTTTGAGACAGCACTTTTGGTGGGTATTGCCCGTCCAACGGAAGAGAGCGCCCAACTCGATGATTTAAGTGTGAGAACCGCTCGAGAAAAAGATGTCCGCTTCTCACCCCACTGCGGCAGTACAGTAAGAGGCAGTCATGGTCGAGAGGTAGATCCATGAGGGATGCGCGGGGGGGAGTGGGATCGGAGTCTTGGCGGACTCTGCATGAGGCAGGGTCGGTTGCGGGGCTGTCGGATGGGATGCTGCTCGAGCGGTTCGCGGGCCGGCGCGATGATGCCGCCGAGGTGGCTTTCGCTGCGCTTGTGGCGCGCCATGGTCCGATGGTGCGCAGAGTTTGCCGTGGATTGCTCGACGCCTCGCACGATGCCGAAGACGCGTTCCAGGCGACCTTCCTGGTCTTGGCTCGTAAAGCCGGCGTGATCCAGAGTCCCGATCGGCTGGCGAACTGGCTCTATGGCACAGCCTATCGCGCGTCGAGAAAGTTGCGGGTACAGTCCGCGCGGCGCCGTAAGCATGAAGCGGCGTCGGTGGCGCTGGCAGCGTCGGGTGAGTCTGACGATTCCACGCTGGGGGATGAGACTCAGGGGGTGCTCGAAGAGGTCGCTCGGCTGCCAGAGCCCTATCGGACGGTGGTCGTGCTCTGCGTCTTCGAGGGACTCTCCCAAGACGAGGCCGCGCGCCGGCTCGGCTATTCCGATCGTACGCTCCGTCGCCATTGGGTTCGCGCTCGAGACTTGCTTCGCGCCCGGCTTACTCGCCGTGGGTTGGCTCCAGCCATTGTGACGGCCGCTTCGGCCCTTACTCCCGAACCAGTGGCCGCAGCGCTTCCAGAAGCGACTGTTGCCGCGACCGCCCGCGCGGGGATGAAGTTCGCGGTGAAGGGCTCGCTGATTTCAGCCGGGATGGTCTCGGCATCGGTGATCCGGTTGGCGGAAGGAGTCATTCAGGCCATGATGTGGACAAAACTCAAAGCGATGGCGATCGCGGCGGGGTTGCTTCTCACCCTCGGCGTGGGAACCAGCGTCGGAGTCGGGTTGGCGTCATCCTCCTCGGGGCCGGCAGATGACGTGATCGTGGCAAGGTCGAAAGAAACGAACAGCACCTCAGAGCCTTCCCCCGCCGAGCAGTATCGAGCACTCGTGAAACGCTATGAGGATGCCCTCGCGGTCTATCAAGAAGCCGCCAAAGCCTCCAGGTCGCCGGAAGAGACCGCGAAGATCTACGAGCGCGTCGGACCCTTTCCCAAAGACCACGCGCCCGCGTTTGTGGCTCTGGCTGAGCGTTATCCCAACGACCCGATCGCCGTCGACTCCCTGCTCTGGGTGCTCAAGCAGAGCTTGAGCTCATGGGACGTTGACTCTGACCCCTTCGCCGAGTCGGTTGGCAAGGCGATGCAGATTCTCGGCCGCGATCACGCGGGTGAAAGACGGCTGGGACCCATCCTTTTTAGCTTTGTCTTGAACCCCTCTCCGCGTCGTGAGACCTTCCTCAGAGCGATTGCCGAGAAGAGCCCCGACCGCGCGGTGAAGGGGCAAGCGATCTTGGCGCTCTCCGAGTCCCTCAAGACAAAAAGCGCGTTGTCCGCGATCTTTCAAAAGGCCGACGGCCCCGACGATTTGGAAAACTTGCTTCCGCCTTCGCTGCCTGAGAATTTCAGGCAGAGCTTCATCGAGATGAAGGTCCCGCAGAAGCGCCGCGAGGCCGAGCAATTTTATGCCAAATATGCGTCTCGATATCTCGAGGAACTTCGTAAAACGGACCTTGTGGCGGTTCGCCGAGAGATCGCGCAACTCGACGAACGAATCCTCGTCGAGTTCAGCGATGTGCCTTACTCGCGAATCGATCAACGGCCCACTCAGGAGACTCTCGGCGACATTGCCCGGCAGGGGCGCAAACCGGGCCCCAAGTTCTCGGTGGACGGGCGAGTGAAGGCGCTGAAGGAAGCCTTTCGCCTCGCGGAGAAAAAAGCGAACGCCGCGGCCAATGCAGTCGGCATGAACTCGGCGGGGATGAGGGCGTATATCACCGCCGCGCCGAGATGGGCCGACTTTGGGCCGAAGATGTGGGAGGTCGTGGAACTGGCCCCGCGTAGTCCGGAAGCCTTGGACGCCCTCTTCTGGATCCTCGCGCACCACATGCCGTTCTTCGACGAGCGCGAGGAGCGAGCTCTCTTGGTCGGAAAATCCGTGGACGTGCTGATTCGTCAGCATCTCAACTGGATCGGAGAAAACTTGGCGTCGCGGGAGGTCGCGGAGGGCTTCAACAAGGGCAGTTCGATGCCGGCTCCGCACATCGCTCGGCTCTACCGCGCGCTCTACGAGCAGGGTCGCACACGCGAGACGAGAGGGCGCATGGGGCTGATACTTGCCCGGCACCTGAAGACCGAAGCCAACTTTGCCGAGAGCTTCGCGACCAGCGGCTCCGACCCCACGCATCGCCCGGAGGTGTTGATGTGGGCTCCTTCCTACCTTGATGAGCTTCAGCGTAAAGGGAGTCATGCTCTCAACCTCGAAGCCGAGGCAGTCCTCGAGCGCGTGAAGAAGGAGTACGGTGAGATCAAGCATCTCAACGGCATGGTGCTGAGCGACGAGACACTCGCCACGGTCGCCGATCGTGAGCTAATCGAGGTTCGAAACCTTGGCGTCGGCAAGGTCGCTCCGGAGATCAACGGTGTGGACGTTGAGGGCAAAGCCATGACCCTCTCCGAGTACCGCGGCAAAGTCGTGCTGCTCGACTTCGGCGGTCACGAACGCTGCAGCAGTTGCCGCATGGCCTATCCTCGGCTGCGCTCAATCGTCGAGCAGTTTCAGGGGAGGCCGTTTGTCGTTTTGGGGATCAACACGGGGGATCGCCAGGAGGTGCTCAAGGACCTTCATACCAGGGGAGAGATCACCTGGCGCGCCTGGTGGGACGGCGACAACCCCGAACAGGCCGGCCCCATTATGCTCCGCTGGAACATCCAGAGCTATCCCACGTTCATCGTGTTGGACCACCGCGGTGCGATCCGCTTCAAGGATCTCTTCCCTCAGGATGCCGAGCGATTCGATGCGGCGATTGAACCTCTCGTGAAACAGGCGGAGGCCGCCTCGAAACCTTGATGGCGTGTTGCCTTGGTATTCGAAAGGAGACACGCTCCCTCTCGAAGGTCCGAGAGGGAGCGTGTTGCTGAGAGTGCCTGCGCTTCAGCCGCGAGAGGGAAACGATCTGCTCAGGATCCGCTGGAAGTGCTGGGCTTGGCGGCTTCCGCCGCGGCATGAGTCTCGAGGTGCTTCTTGCCGGCATTCGAAATCAAGTGATGATATGCACCTTTTTCCTTGTGTTTGGCTCCCTTCTTCACGAGCTTGCGCTCGAGAAGGGCGTCGATGGTCTTCTGCTCGGCCTTCTTCTCCGTCAGGTACCCGGGTTCCGCGGTGCCGCCGATCTTCTTGAGGAGCTCGGTCTGGCTGACTGACAGCTTGACCGCCTTGGGGGCTGCCTTCTTTACAGCGGCCTTGGGGGCTGCTGCCTTCGGAGCCGCTTTCGTTGCAGCGGCCTTGGGGGCTGCCGCGCTGGACTTCTTGGGCGCTGCCTCCTTCTTCGCCGCGCTCTTCACCGCGCCGGCCTTGGGCTTAGCCGCCGGCGCTTCCTGTTTCTTGCTCCCACCCGCAGCTTTTTTCACGGCCATGGTGTCAGACCCTCTTCCAGAAAGGAAACCTCGTGGATCGGCCAAGGACTACCGATCGTGCGTGGTGTCAGTCGTCAATATATCAAACGACAGGTGGCAAAAAAGAGGCAGGTGCGATTGATTTTTCGATTCATGTGGACGCCTCTTCAAGGCGTTGCTTTGACACCTCTTCGATGCATGAAATCGACGCGATATGGCGATCGAAACGCACCGGCACTGCCGTCGCGATGTCATTAACACCCCTGTGAATCTTCGCGCGATCCCACGTTTCGGCAGCCATTTTCCCGGGTTTTTGCGCGGAAACCTCAGACGCTGAGACTCGCGATTCTTCGGTGTGCCGGTGCGTACGGCATCGCTAATGTATGAATTCAGGGGGAACATTGAACTGAGCGCGTTCGTCTCGCCGAGACGGTGAGATCAGTCTTTCAACCGGTTCGATCGGCGTTGAATATCGGCGCCGGTGATCTCGCGATAGACCCGCGCGAGCTCAGCTCGGCGCACCTTGTTGGTCTCGCGATCGTAGGTGTGAACGATCGGATCCATGAGCGCTAGGGTACCGAAGCCGCAGCTCTGCTTGAGATACGCGATCGCGGTTTGTGACGAGGTGCCTGGCGCATCGCGGCTCACTTCACCCACGGCCTGATGAATCCTCTTCCAGGTACGTATCTGAATGAAGAGCGGAGGTCCAGGGACGAGGACCGCAGTCAAGACAATGATCGTGAGAACGTTCCGCCGGCTCGTCTGCATTCTTGCGACACGATAGGCGTCTCGCGCATGTCTTGCATAACAGATCGCTGTTCCGAAGGGGACAAGTCCAAGCAATCCGAGTCCGAAGACAAGGGTTCCCAACAGGCTGACAGGCAGGATGATCACGCCGATGGTGAATGCCAGCAATGCCCCGGAAAACAGGTATCCCGCGATTGGTAATGACCATAAGCCGAGGCGCTCTCCCTTCCAGCGCCAGAGGAGAAAGACGGCCATCTCGAGCGCGATCAGCGAATAAGCCGTGAGAGCGATCGGCTGAAGGACCCCTGCTCCGATCCATCCCTTGAAGACGATAGGATCCGCCACCAGACAGCAGATGGGAAGAAAGACGCCATAGCCAAGGTCGTTCTCAACGCGCCTTGGATCATGGGCCTCCCAGAAGGACTTTCTCCCTGAAGAAAAGCCTGTCGCATTCGGAGCAGCGTTCGCGGGAAGTGGCTTCGATCGGAAGAGGCTTCGCCAAAATGCGGGCACGGTCAAGTTCCCAGCGTGGAAGTCGAGGCATCACGATGCAACGCGAAGTGAGCATTTCAGGAGCGCAGCGATATATCGGGATCCTCGACGGAAGAGGCGAACGCAATCAATCCTCTGATGGTTGCTCAAAGGGGACGTTCGTGAGAGCGAGATCTCGGTCCCCCCTTCCCTGGCGATCTCGTCGAATTGCTTGAAAGATCTACCCAATCAACAACCGGCCGGGGTGTCAAGGATACTCGGTCGACACCGTCAGAAAAACGTGTTGATCCACTTTGAGTCATTGGCGCCCTCGCGGTTTTTTTCGCTCGGAACGCTGTGAGGACCGGCGTTTGTTTTGGGAAGGCTTTTGCTTGATGGCGTAACTGGGCTCGATGGATCACGAAATGAGCGGTATGTAATGAGGGGGATGCTCGCGCTCACCACTCGAGGGAGCAATCTCTGGGCGCGGAGAAACCTGGCGTTGCTGCTACGCAGTGCCGGACCGTGGCCGCGGTTCTCCACGGAGCTCTGCGCGATCGCAGGGAACGCTCCCGAGGCGATTCGCGAATGCGCCGAGCTTGACGATGGGATGGGGGTGAGTCTCCGGTTGTGGCGCGGGTGCGGTTGCTCGACTGTGACGGTGGGGATACACTCGGCCTTGGCGAGTTAATGACAGCGATTGCTGTGAGTCGTGGAAAACGAACGCCGATGCCTCGGCAAGCGGCTTTGAGATCGTGGCTGATTTGGGTGAAGGCTGCATCGGTCAATGCGGCCAGGGTCTTCAATCGCCGGGCCGTGACGTGACGTGAAGCATCCCTCCCTTGACGTCGGGACGTAGACCGCGAGCCGGCGGTGTTTGTTATCAATGATGAGGCACGGTTCCATGGCCTCAAGGAGTTTGGGTCGATGATCGAGTCTCAGGCCTCGCGGCAGTTCCGCGTCGCGCTCACCGCGGATTTCTATGGACCTGACGGGACTCCGAGGTATCAAGACCTTGGCCTTGGGGTCTTTGAGGCGGAGAGCCGGATTCATCACTATCCGTTTGCGGAACACCGTCCGTCGATCGCGCCGGAGCAGTTCGAGGGTGCCCAGGGGGTCATCGTGCTGACTCCCTCGGTGACGGTCCAGAGCGTCTCGAGTGCCGACGATCTGCTCGCGATCGGCCGGTTCGGCGTGGGTTACGACGCTGTTGATGTCGCGGCATGCACCGAGGCCGACGTCTTGGTCTTCATCACGGCGGGAGCCGTCGATTATTCCGTGGCCGAGGCTACGATCACCTGGATGCTCGCGCTTTCGCACCGCGTTCGCGCCAAGGATGCGCTCGTCCGCGAGGGACGCTGGAACGACCGCTCACACTACATGGGGAGCGAGCTTCGCGACCGCACCCTGGGGGTCATCGGCCTGGGGGGAATCGGACGAAAGCTGGTCGAGCTCGTCGCCGGATTCGGGATGGCCCCTCCCCTGGCCTTCGACCCTTTTCTCGACGCCGAATATGCCCGGAGCCTGGGCATTCGTCTCGTGTCGCTCGATGAACTTCTGGCCCAGGGGGACTTCATTTCCGTCAATTGCCCCCTGACCGAGCAAACGCGGAACTTGATCGGCGCGCGGGAACTCGCATTGATGAAGCCGAATGCGTTCTTGATCAACACCGCGCGGGGGGGAATCGTTGACGAAGACGCCCTGATCGACATCCTTCGCCACAAGGGGATCGCCGGAGCGGGGATCGATGTATTCGCCGAAGAGCCGGTCATTCGGCCTCATCGCTTCGGCGAGTTCGACAACGTCTTGCTCGCTCCCCACTGCATCGCGTGGACCGAGGAACTCTTCCGCGATATCGGTCTGGCCGCCTGCCGGGGGATGCTTGAACTCGCTCACGGACGGCTTCCTCGAGGAGTCGTCAATCCCCAGGTTCTCGAGCGCCCCACGTTTCAGCGCAAATGGGAACGACTTCGACTCTCAGAAGCGGTCTGAGAGAAAGAGCCGCGGATGGGCATGATTGTCCGAGCCCGGGAAACCCCCGGGCTCCCCGCCTTGCGGCCTCGAAGACTCGTCGTAGGCCACCCCGATGAGTCCAGGCCGCCCGAAAGCCCGCGTCTTCCGCGGGCCGTACCGCTCTTGTGTTGGCTCTGCTGAGTCGAATTCGCACATCTTGCGAATATGAAAATGAGCGGATAGGAGTTGACTGACGAAAACCTGAGGCTTCGATCTCCTTCGTCGAAGCTCTTCGCTCTGCTCATCGCTTCCCTGCGCCCGATCCGCGGAAGTAAGGGTCTACCGCCTTCTTTTGGCGCGCCGACTTCGTGGTCTTGGTTTGCGCCGTGCCCCCCTTGTAGTAGGCATCCATCGCCTTTTTCTGGGCCTCCTGCTCGGCTACGGTCGGCGCGCTGGAAGGACCGTTCGCTTGGCCTCCGCAGCCGGAACCCAGGCTGAGAAGGAAAACGCTCAGGCTGAGCGATATCAGGATTCGCGTCACGTAAGACCTCGTGAAGAACATCTTCGGATTGAGGTGATGGTCCGGGTCGAACCCTTGGAATCCGTCGTCATACCGTTCTCAAAAGCCCTTGGCACTGACCACTCTCCGCATGCATCGGCAACGATCATTCTCGCGATCGCCTAAGAGCTCGAGCCCCCCCTCAGAAAACTTGGATCGCCGGCTCATCGGCTATCGAGCGACGCCAGGACAATCCACCCTCGGCATCCGGCGGCATCGGTCCGCAGCAACCTCGCACTTCTTCCACCTTGCCCTCGGCAATCAGGCGCAGGAAAACGAGCTCCTGCGGTGAAGCGAAGCAAAGGAAATCGGACCCAACATCAACGAACCATGAAGAGCCTAAGGAACTCCATGGTGCATCTCGATACCACGGATGTCAATTATGGCGTGGCAAGATTCGCGGCCACGCATCCATGTCGATGATGCGAGAATCGAACGTACGACTTTCCAAAGTGAGAGCGGATTTCAACCTTCGATCACTTTCCGGTCGTGAAGCGGCGGGAGTTCTTACGAAAAAGATAGATGTAAGTTACTGTTGACATGGCTCCGGCTCCCAGCCACGGCGGCTCCTCGCCCACCAGCCTGTTCCGCAGACGCTTTTACCGCATCCACTTGAGGATCGTGATGGTCAGCTTGCCGGGGCTTTGATCGCCGGACGAATCTGGTATTCTCGAGAGCGTTGTGACCTGGCAAGTTCCCCAGGCCGTCGCACTGCGTGTTGCGCGACGATTAAGAGAGCCAGGGCGTCGAACATCAGCGAGTTGCACATTCTAAAGAATTCGGGGATTTGAGAACGATGAAAAGTCCATTTCACCGGCGCGACTTTGCGAAGTCGGCGTTCTCGGCGGCGGTGGCGGGAGGCGTTCTGGCGGGCACGTCGCGGGGGGACGGAGCCGTGGGAGCCAACGATCGCGTGCGAGTTGGCTGCATCGGTGTCGGCAATCGTGGTTGCCAGGTGTTGCAGGCGTTCGCGGCTCAGAAAGATGCGGAGGTTGTGGCTCTTTGTGATGTCTACGAACCCTATCTAAACGGGCACTACGACCAGGTCGATCCTCGGTTCAAAAACCTGTACGAGAGGATCCCGGCACGCCAGCCCAAGTGGGAGCGGCCGCCGTCTCTCCACAAGGACTTCCGCGAGATCCTCGATCGCAAAGACATCGACGCGGTGATCGTCGCGACACCCGACCACTGGCACGCGATCCAGACCGTCATGGCCTGCGATGCCGGCAAGGATGTCTATGTTGAGAAGCCGCTCTCCATCGCTCTTGCCGAAGGACGGCGGATGGTGGAGGCCGTGCAGCGCAGCCATCGCGTGGTCCAGGTAGGGCTTCATCGCCGCTCGTCTCGCCTCTATGCCCAACTCGCCGAGGTGGTTCAATCGGGCAAGATCGGCAAGGTGACGGTCGCTCGCGCTTACCGGACCTGCAACATGCATCCCGACGGCATCGGCAATGCGCCGGATTCGGCTCCGCCTGAAGGGCTTGATTGGGAGATGTGGCTTGGGCCTCGCCCGGATCGCCCCTTCAATGAAAATATCATGCCCTACAAGTTCCGGTGGTGGCACCTTTACTCGTCGCAGATGGCTAACTGGGGCGTTCATTATTTCGACGTGTTGCGCTGGGCTCTGGGCGAGCAAGCGCCGGCCTCGATCTCAGCCCATGGCGGCGTCTATGCTCTGCAGGACTCGCGGACGATCCCTGACACGGCCGAGGTGATCTTCGAGCATGCCTCGGGGATGCTCATGACCTTTGGTGTGTATGAGGCGAGTGGCACACCAGCCCTTCCTCGCGGAGAGGTCGAGATCCGGGGAACCCTCGGAACGATCTACGCCGACGAGAAAGGCTTCGAGGTCGTGGCGGATCGCGGCGGTGGTTTTCAAGGGAGAGAACGTAAGCCGAAGATGAAACCGCTGATCGTCAAATCCGACGACGGCAACCTCGACCAGCAACACGCGAGGAACTTCCTCGATTGCGTCAAGTCGCGTGCTAAGCCGAACTGTGACATCGAAACGGGCCATCGCTCGACGACGTTCGCTCTGCTCGCGAACATCGCGCTGGCCACCAAGGCCCGCCTCGACTGGGATTCCCAGGCCGAGCGTTTCAGCAACAATGACCAGGCCAACGAGTTACTCGACTACACCTATCGCAAACCGTGGTCGCATGTGTGAATCTGAATCGGTCCGGTATGACGAAGGGGAGTTGGCCGCGAGCGCTTGCTCGTGGTCAGCTCCCCTTCGCGTTTCCAACAGCCGGTTTAGCGGACAATAAGAAGCGTGGGCCGTGCTTTCTTCAACTCCTTCACGGCGTCGTCCGAGACCTGCGTGGAGCGGAGAACCAGGCGATCGAGGTTGATCAGTTTCTTCAGATGAGCCACCCCGACGTCGGTAACCTGAGTTCCTTCGAGGTCGAGCCACCTCAGGGTTGAGATGCGGCTGAGGCTGATGAGGCCGGCGTCCGTGATGCGATCGCCGGAGAGTTCCAGGCTATGAAGCTGGGGTAGCTCCTGAAGGTGAACCAAGCCCGCGTCGGAAACCGCGGTGTCCCCGAGATCGAGCGCCTGGAGGTTCTTCAAACCTTTCAGCGAGGTGAGCCCTGCATCAGCGACGGATGTGCCGTGAAGACTCAGCATCAAGAGATCCTTGAAATTCTGGATCGGCTTGAGGCCTTTGTCCGTGAGATTCGTCGAAGATAAGACCAGGGAACGTAGGCTGGTCAATTCCTTCAGATGAAGCAATCCGGCATCGCCGACGTGCGTGTCGTGCAAGTTAAGGTTGATGAGAGACGTGTGCGCTTTGAGCTTGGCCATGCCGGCGTCGGTGATCCCGGCGCCCTTGAGCACCAGCCACTCCACCTGCGGGAGCTTCTCCAGGGGCGTGAGGTCCGCATCGGTGAGGTCGGGGTGTTTGGAACCCTTTAGACCGGCGGGGAGATCCACGCGCGTGACATGGCCGAAGTAATCGACTCCCAGAAGGTCAGCGAGCCACTTCGGAGCCCAGGGCTTGCCATCGACGAGATAAACGGCGTGCTGCACTTCCCAATCGTACGAGACTCGCCCCCCCGCGCGCTGAATCGTCGCCACGGCATCACGTTGAACGTGCGCTTTATGAACGACCCAGCCCAGGATCCCTCCGATCAGGAGGACCAAGATGATGAGGGTGCGCAAGCTGAAGCGCAGATGGCGCCACCAGGGAGAGTTGTTCGGCGTATCCATGTTCCCGAGTATTGCGGGAAGACATGCCTTCGTCCAGATGCTGGAGATCAGAGGACGGCTCCTCTGGCTTCTCGAGATTCGCTCTCCGCCAGGAACTCTCCGCGGAGCACTGCCTTGACGAAGGTGTCCTTGCCGTGGGTGTAGGCCTCTCGGTCGGTCGGGTAAGCGGCGGCCAACATTCTCTTGAGCGCAACATAGTGCATGGCGATGTCTGAGTCCGCGATCAAGGTATCACGAAAGCAGAGTTCGGCCAGGGAGTCGGCCCACGTCCGCACATGGATATGATGAGTGCGCCCAACTCCCGTCGGGGGCATCCCCTTGACGAAAAACATGCGGTCCGTGCGAGGATTCTGCGCCCAATAAAGGTAACCGAGCCTCTGAAGAGGATCGATGAAACCGGCCCAATCAAAGCCGGGAGGTGGGATGATCATGATATCGATGATGGGTTTGGCCGGGATCCCAGGGACGGCCGTGCTGCCGAAATGCTCGATCCGAAACCCGCGATTTCCACCCAGCGCGGCGCGAATCACCATCTCCTCCTCAACGAAGCGAGCTCTCCAGTGGGGACTCGCTTCGACAAGGACAATCCGGTCTGCGTCGGCATTACTCCACGATCGGCCATCAAACGTTGGGGTGGCCATGGCTTGAGACTCTTTCGTGACAGGACGAACACGTACAAGGCACGTTTCCCGTGGACAACAACCCGGAGTATCCACAAGACCCTTATGGGAGAGCATCAAATCGGGTGCCGCAGTTTGCGCTCGAGATCGGGCACCGGAGTAAACACCCAGGCTTTTCCAACCTGTTTTTTCCGGTGAGAGGCTCCTATTTGGCGAGATCCAACAGGCTGTCCCGCACGGGCTTATAAACAAACAACGCCATGGCTGCTCCGATGAGATTCCATGGTGTAACGATATCCAGGATGTCTCTGGGGACAACCTAATTCGTAATCTCTGGCGATGGTTGAATGAGACCATGCCGCACAAGTTGACGTGCAGGGCTTGGAGCCGCTGCGATTGACCTTTGAGGACATTGTAGGGTTCGCGATTTGGCTCCGCAATCCGATGGAGATGATCGATGACGAAATCCGTCAAACTCCATTCGTCGACCGGCACGCAAGACCGTATTTGATAGGTGCTCTGAGAACGATTTTCTTAATTAAAATAGTGATCATTTTAATTAATGAAAATAACTGAATTTATGTGTAGGGCAACATCTCGATAATGTCGCTCAAGAATTTAATCGTTGGGAAAAGTCTTTTATCTAAAGTTATTGTTTATTATGATTGAATGAAATCATATCAATGAATTTATTCATTGTAGTCATGGCTGAACCAGTCTGGCCACGACACCTGGCGAGCCACCTCAGGCGTAGTGGTCTCTTTGGAGTTATTGGGTAGGCTTGGTTGTCGATGAGAAAATTTCCGCGGTCTCCGCCATGGCTTCTTTAAAGCGATTTGGCATCCGAGTGGCTGTCTGATAGCCAGACCCTTCTGACGGATCGTCTCACGAAAAGCGACCTTCCTTAGACCTCATTGTGGGTCCGAGCGTTATCGAGCGTGGACCGGCGAGCCGGTCGACCGGAAGAAAAAGGGAGATCTCCGAAGGAAAGCAAGGGTCAGCTGATATTTCGGAGGCGAGATCGAAGGCTTAACCCGTCCCATGGCCCGTGGTGGCCTGCTGAGGACTGCTCCCCGACTTCGGCGAGAATGAGGATGACGACCATTTCCGCAACAAACAGCAAAAGAGCCCTCCTGACACTGGTTGCGGCCAACTTCGTTACCTCAATCTTGCATTACGTGGATAACTTCATCTTCTTCAAGCACTACCCGGAACCGACCTGGCTTAATCCGCACCTCGTCGATGCGGCCTGGTTCGTGATGACGCCGTTCGGTGTGCTGGGTTACCTGCTGTTCCTTCGCGGAAGTCGTGTCTCCGCCTTTGCATGCCTTTATATCTATTCTGTGATGGGGCTGCTCGTTCTCGGCCATTACCTGATAGCCCCTCCGTGGAAAGTGTCGTTCAAAATCAATCTCTTCATCGTGTTGGAAGCTCTCTCGGCCTTCCTTCTAGGTCTGTTCACGGCATGGCTCCAGTTCCGGAGCACCTCCGGATTACTCCGCCGTACAGCCTGATCGTCACTACGATGTTATCTGCAAGCGATGCGGTCCGGAGCCTGGATTTGGCTCTTTTCGTCGACGCACGGGACGATCGCGTGCTCTGGCGGGTTGAGATAGAGTCCCACGACGTCGACCGGTTTTTCTGCGAAACGAGGATCGTTGGAGAACTTGAAGGTCTTGAGCCGATGTGACTGCGAACCGTTCGTCTTCCAGACGCGCTGGAACATTGAGAGCGACGTGCCCAATTCCGCGGCCAGGGTCCGAGTGCTCCAGTGAGTTTCCCCCTGCGGTTTTTCCGTGGTGGTCTCGCGAAGGATCTCGGCGGCCGATGCGGCTCGGCCAGACGCCCGGGCGCCCCCCCACGAGGAGCAACCTTGGCGATGCCAGTTACGCCTGCCTTGGCGAGGCGGCGACGCCACAGGCAGACGGTTTTCATGCCGGTCCCCAACTCGGCGGCGATGTCCTTGTTCATCCCCCTGTTGGCGGCCATCAAGACGATCTGCGGCCGCAGGACCAGGCGTGCCGGAGTTCCCCGGCCCCGCGCCCATCATTCAAGGGTCGATCGATCTTCATCGGATAATGCGATGCCAGGTGCGATCCGCATGGTCCAATCTTATCTCGGACCCTTGGACACATAAGGTATCAAAAACGCTCCCCCGTTTTTGACGCGCTACCACTAGCGCACCAGATTGAGGAAGAATGTGATGATCAACGGGTTAGTGAAGTCAATAAAGAACGCCCCGACCACCGGTACGATTAAGAAGCTCTTTGGGGCTGGCCCGAATCGTGCCGTGAGCGCGTCCATGTTGGCCACTGCATTCGGAGTAATCCCGAGCCCGAAGCCGATATGCCCAGTCGTCATCACCGCCGCCTCGTAGTCCTTCCCCATCAGGAAGAAGGTAATGAACACCGTATAGAGGATTGTCACGACTACCTGAACGGTGAGGATGATGAGCATCGGCACGGCCAGGCCCGTGAGCTGCCACAACTTCAGATCCATCAGGGCTATGACGAAGAACAAGGCCAACGACACCACCCCCAGGATTTCGATCGCGTGGATGTTGAGACGGAACCAGCCGTTACGATCATCAAGATTACGGACAACCGACGCCACGAGCATCGGCCCGATGAAGCCCGGGAGGATGATGCCCATCCGCGTTGTCCATGAGCCGAGGAGAGTGCCGAAGCCGATGATCAGGAGCAGAGCGAGAAGGTTGTGCAGGACGATGGCGCCCGTCAGGATTGGGGAGTTTTTATCATCGACGAAGTGGGAAGTATTCGCGAGGGGAAGCACGCTATCTCCTACCTGACCTGAGTTCAAGTCGGGGGCGAGATGGAATCGACGGATCAGTCCCGTGGCCACGGGGTTCCCGACGAGGCTGGCCACGATGATGCCGAACGTGGCCGAGGCCATGATGAGCGAGCCTGCCCCGACGATGCCCATGCGTTCGAAGGTGTCGACAAAGGCCATCCCCGTGGCGGGGCCGCCCGTGAGGGTCAAGGCGCCGCAGATGATCCCAATGGTGTCCGGCGCACCCAGGGCGCGCGCCACGGCGATGCCTACGATGTTTTGCATAGCGCCGGTAACAGAGACGATGATCCAGAAGAAAATCAGCCGCTTCCCTCCCGCGCGAAGGAGCAAGGTCGTGGCGTTTAATCCAACAGTGGTGAAGAACGCAGTCTGGAGCGGGGCTCGTAGACTGATGTCGGGCGTTACGCCAATTCCGGCCCTTCGAAGTACCAGTACGATGATCGCGAAGAGGAGGCCTCCAATGGCAGGAGCGGGAATATTAGAGCGGGAGAGAGGGCGGACATGTTTTTGGAGAGCCTGCCCGATGAACAGAAATAAAGACGCCAAGGCGAGCGTGAAGACCAGGTCGAACTTCAGCGTTTCCAGGCCACCGACCGTCGCGTATTCCACGAAAGTCCCTCGCAGAGGCACAGTATGATCGCCAAGGGGGTCATCCGCGCGCTATTAGTGTCCGGACCTCCCCGGGCCTCGTCAACAGGCCGACTCTGGCCGCTGTTATTAACTCGCCCCCCTACCGTACGGACAACCCAGCCAACATCACCCTGGTGCTTCAAGTCAACAGTCCCATAATAGAAATTTTGAAAATCGTATTGCTAATAAGCGATCGTGTCGCGACCTTCAGTCCGGTCAAGCGAAGCCGTGAAGATCACGAATATTGTAGAGGCATTCATTCATTTGCCAGATGGTATCTCTATGGGCCTCGGCTGCTGTCCAAGGTCAATCGGCTTGGCCACCTTCGGCGAGTAAGCGCCGTTGGACGTCCGACGAGAGGAGACCGCTCTGGGGATGCTCTCGGAATGAGCAACGCCAGGTCCCCGCGTCTCCTCAAAGTCTCGTCAGCCACGCCTTGGGCCAAGAAAGTTGATATCACGCGACGACATTCGTCGCAGGAAACGCAAGCGTGAACACTACTACAAGTATAAAATTCTGTAAACATTAGTGTAATTGATATATCATCATTTTAATGAGAATCGCGGCACTTAGAATAAACGAACAAATCGTCTCACGCATTCATCCTTACGCAATTCTGGCTCAGGTACCGTTTCCCTCGGTCTTCAGTCTGATACCTGTGGCATTGCTCAGGCCATTTCGTCTACTTGAACCGGCCGAATCCTTACCTAAGTTGCCGTTACTTGGCTCCAGGTCATGATGCTTTTCGGCATCGCGCATTGGACTATCTGCTTAACCAGCCGCCGATATTAATTTCTGATCTATCGGAGGGCAAACAACCCTGGGAGAATCCCTCCCTCCTGTGACGCCCGGAACGTCCGTTCCCCCCCTGCTAGCAGGCCATTTCGTCTCGACTTATTCATCCACGACGACGAGGGCGAAGATGCTTCGAATCAGGACGGCGTTTGTCCTTACGGTCTTTTTTGGATCGGCAAGTGTTTGCTCTGCGGATCTGACCGACTACGTCGTAACTAGCGGCGGCCAGTTCGGAACGGTCAGTCTGACGACCGGAGCCTATACCTATATCGCGAATCTGGGATTCGCCCCCGACGGCCTCGCGCGGATGCCCGACGGTACGCTTTACGCTGTCGATTGGAGCACGAATCTCAGGACAATTGATACTTCGACGGGCGCCAGCAGCGTAATCGGAAGCTTGGGGAATGGAATCCAGGGGATCGTGTCCAGCCCGACCGGTACCCTCTATGGTTACAGCGGCTCGGCCCTCTACACGATCAACCAGGCCTCAGGCGCTGCCACGCTGGTCGGCGCCTTCGGCGCGAGTTTCAGCCAGGACTCGATGGCTTTCGACAGCTCCGGCAACGCCTACCTCGAAGGGGGAGGCACGAGCGGCAATACGTCGCTTTATCGGATCAACACCGCCACCGGCGCGGCGACCGTGTTGGGCGGGACCAGCTACCGTATTACCGCGCTTGATTACGAGCAAGGCCGACTTTACGGCTTCGCGACGAATGGCTACGTGGACTGGATTAACACGGCCACGGGTGCGGCAACCCCCGCCGCAGGCATCTACCTCAGTGACCCGAGGGCGCCGGTTCCCCAGGGACTCTTCGTCGGAGCCGTGTCGGCCACGGCCGTTCCCGAGCCGGGAAGCCTCGTCCTGCTGGCCGTCGGAGGCGTCTGCCTCGGAGGCACGTACTTCCGACGCCGTCGGACCAGCTCCCCGATCTAACCGTCTGCCTCCGTGTGAGGATCAAAAAAGGGGGCATTCGGAATGGGGCCAATTCTGAATATACCCTTTTTTGGTCCTGTTCTGCCAAAGACGCTGGTTGTCCGCGAGTTGCGTTATGAGAATCGTCGGCCCGACTTCCAAACGCGCAAGGTAATTCTTTTAACTACGCTTTTAGATGACGCGATTTACTCGGAAAAAGCACTTGCGGATCTCTGTTGTTCGCGCTGGGTGTAAAAACACTCGAAGCAAACGATGAAGATAGGTGTGCTAAAAAATAATCATATTTATTGATTAATTAAATAAGTGATAATTGGCGCGATGGTCTGCAATCTGGTTCGGTTGATCATGAGCGAGGCTTCGCCAGGATATCGCAGTAGAGCGGATCAGCTTCATCAACACCCTACGCTGGCTCCTGGACGCGAAGCCTGGCGATGAGTTACTACCTCTGAAAGTGAATCTCAATCGTTTTGGCCGCGTGGAGTCACGGGTCCGCAAGCGGCGACCGAAGCAGTTTCCAGTCATGCAAAGGCCACGATCCAATTTGTGCAAACAGTTGCTGGACAATAGCCTTACGGATTAACTTAGTGCCATTCTGGTCTGTCCCTTTTTTTGTCCGCAATTGGAACGTTCGCCTCATTCTCCTGGGAAATCCTCTACAAAAACTGGATTTGCTATCAAAGTTAGTTCCAGTCGCTCGGCATTCACTCGAATTTCGGTTCCATCTTCAAAAATCAAATTGGCATCTACATTGCTTGTATAATCCGTAGAAACAGGAAGAAGATTGTCGTGGCGGTTGTCACCGAGGATGATAGCTCCGTCAAAAACTCTGCACGGCAGCTGTGGTATGCTCCCAGAAATCTGGAACGTCTTGAAAGTCAAATTGGCTGCTTGTTTCCAGTAAGTACCGCGATTTACACCTGGGATGCCCTCAGACCGATGAAGATAGGCCGGCGAGAATCTCAGAATCAACGCCGAACCTTCCCGTTGAACGTCGGCTATGGTGGAATCGTGAAGCTCGATCGCAGAGCGCTCACTATTTTTAGCCTCATTATTCGCGAGATATCATCCTTGATGTCGTTGTAATGGTTCAGCGTGAAATGGACGGACCGGGGTGGCGAGATATCGCAAGTCATGGCGCAGATGTTCCGCCACTCGCCACAATGACGTGCGACACGAAAATCCCTGATTTTCCGGGGTGACCGATCTGTGACGGGTTTTAGGATTTGTGTGACTTAGTGGGTGCGGAGATCACAATACCAGCCTTGACCACCACGCCGGCAGCCGCTCGGTTCAAACGGCGAGCGGCGTCTGGAAAGTCTCGCGGAATAGATCGAGCACTGCTTGCCATGCGCGCACGGTGTTCTTCGGGTGATAGCCGACGCCGGGCACCGTGGCCTCGGTGTGAGTGGTCCCCGCAGCGGGCGATCCATCGGGATTTGTCGGCCGAGCCCAGAAAGCGTGCTTGGCTCCGCCGTAGATATTCACGCGCCAGTCGATCCCGGCAGTTTGGAGCGCGCGGCCAAACGTCAGCACCTGCTCAGGTGTGCAAAGGGGGTCTTCGGAGCCAGTGCATAGAAGAAAAGTGCTGGTCACATCGATCCAGTCGCCGGCGCTGGCGTCCGGCAAGCCAGGATGAACGACCGCAATGGCCTTAAACGCCACGCCGGTCCTGGCGAGTTCGAGCACGATGCGGCCACCCGTGCCATAGCCGAGAGCGGCGAGCCGGTCGGGGTCAACGCCGGGCGTCGCGAGAAGAACATCAAGCGCGGCGCGACCGATTGCCTCCATCCGCTCGACATCGGCCATCAAGGGTATGCAACGGGCTAGCATGGTGTCCGGCCTACCGAAGAACACCTCGCCACCGTGATAATCCATCGCCAACGCGATATAGCCATGCGCGGCCAGATCGTCGGCGCGATGCCGTTGATAGTCGTCAAGGCCAACCCCGTCATGCCCTATAAGCACCGTCGGCCAAGGCCCCTCACCGTCCGGCCGCGCTAGATGGGCAACCATGCGCAAGCCGTCCACATCATAGATGATTTCGGACGTTGCACTCACATCAGCCTCCTCGCCAAGCGATACTTTATATATTGTCCGGAATGTTTTCTAAGAAAAGTTGTCGGTCGCAAAACTCCCAAAACATGCGACGACATTACACTACTGAACCAGCGCTCGCACATTGATCGTGCAATGCCGAGAAGTCGATACCGTCCCGCTATTGCGTATCCCATAACGGAGACTGAACTTGTGACCAGAGGACTCGATTTTCCGCCTTCGTACCAAACCCGAAGGGGAAGACAGGGCGGCATCGTGCCGCCCTCCTTCGGTCTTGGTCCCTGGGTCGGCGCTCGGGTCGTGTCGCCATGGCGCCCTATCCTCCGCCCAGGTCATTGTTCATCGTAGCGCCAGAGAAGGACCCGAGCAACGGCCTACCGGGATCATCCGGCGGGCCGCCTCCAACTTGCGGTCCCGCTCGGCGAAGATCGCCGGCTCGCGCTCAGCCAGCTTGGCGGCGGGCGTGACATAGCCGATCGCACTGTGAAGCCGGACTTCGTTGTAATGCCCCACATGGCCTTCGACCAGTCGTCGGGCATCCTCCAGCGACAGCGGCGTGCCGGGCCGGATGCACTCGGACTTCAGCGAACGGTGCCACCGCTCGATCTTCCCGTTGCTTTGCGGATAGTATGGCGATGTCCTCACATGAGTCATCCCGCGGATCCGGATGAACTCCTTGAAGTCCTTTGGCGATGAACTGCGGGCCGTTGCCCGAGATGATCCGGGGCTTGGCGTCCAGGCACCGTTCCCGCACCCGCTGGAGGATCGTCTCGATATCGACCTCGGTCATGCGCTCGCGGATCTCCCAGTGGATGATGAACCGACTGCAGCCGTCGAGCAGGCTGCAGAGGTAGAAGAACGTCCCGGCGACGTTGATGTACGAGACGTCGACGTGCCAGTGCTCATGCACGCGGAGCGGCTGCTGGAAGCCTTTCCCCTTGAGTGAAGGTTTGCTGTTGTGGCGCCCCATCAAACCCGCTTCGTGGAGCACGCGGTAGACGCCGGAGGGACTGACGGCGCCGACGTTGGCGTCGAGCATCATGAAGGCTAGCTGCCGATAGCCTTCCAGGGAATATCGGGCATGGAACTCGACGATCGCCGTCTTCTCCCAGTCCTCGAGCCACCAGTCGCGCGGGACCTTGGCGTTGCGCTCGTTGGCCTGGCCGTACCGCGTGTGCCAATCGTAGAACTTGCTGACAGCGACACCGAGCCATGTGACGAACCGCCTGACGGGATCTCGGTGCGCTCAGACCAGTGGACGACGTAATCGACGACGGCGTCACGGACGTCGTGGGGAACCCACGCCTTGCTCAGAGTTCCCCAAGTTCTTTTTTTTGCTTGATATGTTCTTCCATCAGTTCGGCGACGACCTCGTTCTTGCGCTGGAGCTTCTCACGCAAGGCGGCGATGGTCCGCAGGTGATGGCTCTCGGGGGAGGCGTTCTTGCGTTCGAGGGCGGCGGTGCCGTTCTCGAAGAACTGCTTCTGCCAGTGGTAGAACAGTGTGGGCTGGAGCTGGTACTCGTCGCAGAGATCCGAGACGGGGATACGGTCGATCAGATGACGCCGCAGGATGGCGACCTTCTCGGCGGGCGAGTAGTTCTTGCGGGGCTTGCGCATGGGCGAGACTCCTGCCGAGTTGTAGTGTAACTCGAACATGGGGCCTGTCCATTTTCAGCTGAAGCAAAACATCGCTGACGCAATACGATCACGGAATTGGTATCAGAAATCAAAAAGGAGGGCATTCAGAATTGGTCCAATTCTGAATGTCCCCTTTTTTGGTCCCACGAGCAACGCTGGCTTTGGTGATTGAGCAGGTCACGGAGCGAGAGCAGACATTTGATCATGTAGTTGCCCAACTGCAGGGAGGCTGACTTCGCAAAACTCCAGGTCTACTCCGCCTACTCTTCTGTTTCACGCATGCCCTTCTTCGACCAGTATTCCTTTAGGCGTTGGCGTTGACTAACGTATCCAGGCGGTGGTGGTGATCCCGGCCCTAGGAAGTACTGAACGGGTTTAGACTCAAGAATTTCGGGCGTCAACTCCACCAACTGAGCGATCGTCGGGCGTGCTTCCCATGGGTGGCTTGCGGCGTGTTTGTAGATTACGGTTAAGTTCGCGTTGGCCGCGAAGCCAGCTTCGTATTCTCTTGCCCGTAGGTAATATTCTGTCAACTCCGTTTGATTAGGATTGGGCGATCTCTCCATCTTCTCACAGAGTGCCCTGAACTTTAGGGCGTCTCGAAGGCTCTGACGTGCAGCCTGCTCGTACATGTATGCCCTTGATTCATAATCACGGCTCATTCGCTTAAGGCGAACATATTCAAGACCCACCCCAATGCAGGCGGCAAACAACGCTACGGTCACCATAAGCGAACGGATACGGAAACGAAGACCGTGGAGCCGCATGGGAAAACCACCACGAGAAAAAGAGTAAGAAGAGTGGAGCCTAGTTCTACAGCCGAAGAAGACCGACCCCGTCGTATCTCTTCCTCCAGGTCTTGTCTCGTGATGCTTCTGCCACCCTTTCGTCGAAGATGCCGCCCGAGAGGTTGACGGCGATCGGCTCAATGCTCTTGCGCTCGGGGCAAGCAATCAATTCTGTCGCGTAGGTAAGAGCATGTTGCCGGGCCGGTTCTTTCTTAGAAACGATCTCAGAACCAATGCAGGTCCGGTTTCGTATATAGTGGTGTAGAGCCATTTGTGGCCTCGGCCACTTCATGCGCCAAGAGAAACACGGATGGGACAGACCCACCGAGAGAATGAGCCCATGGATACCATCTGGGAAATCAACGATGAACTTTGGCAGCGGATCAACCCTTTCTCCTGGAGGATGCCCCGCCAAAACCCAAGGCCCATGGCGTTCGTCCCCGGATCGATTGGCGATCCGCAATTGACGGTATCATTCTCCGACTCTGCTCCGGATGCCAGTGGAATAAGTTCCCCAAACATTTCGGCGACGACAGTTCGGTTCATCGTTGGTTTCAACGATGGTCCCGCAATGGCATCCTCGAGCAGGTCTGGGCCGCTTTGGTCGAGGAATGCGACCAAACTGGGGCGGTGAGCTGGCGCTGGCAAGCCGCAGACGGTCGACTGGGCAAGGCTCGATTCGGCGGGCAAAACGTGGGGAAAACCCCCACGGACCGCGGCAAGAACGGCACCAAACAGTCTGTCTTGGTCGAACATGATGGGGGCCGCTCGCGGTGGTGATCGCCGGAGCCAACGTCGTGGATCAGCAATTGCTCAAGGCAATGATCAAAGCCATCGTAGTCGAACGCGCCGATCCCAAGAAGCTTGAACAGAATCTTTGCCTCGACAAAGGATACGATAATCCGACGGGACATGACGTAACCGAACGATATGGCTACGTGGCGCAATCAGGCCGATTGGTGAGGATCGTCGTGCGAAACGCAGGCCTGGCCGAAGGAAGACCCGGCGATGGGTCGTGGAGCGAACCCTGGCCTGGTTGTCGAAATGCCGAGCGCTGTTGGGCCGCTACGACGAGCATGACTTCAACTACCTGGGATTAATCCCGTTGGCCTGTGCGTTGTTATGGTATCGTAGAGTGAATAGGCTCAAGGCCGCATAGCAGTATTGAGATAGTTACTAAATACTGCCGAATGACTTGCGGCCTCTCTTCGTGGCATTCCGGAATGTCTCCTTTTCTGGTCCCCAGATCACATCGTGGATGTCGGAGAGTACGTAAAGCATTCGACTAAAGACAGCACCGCTGTCCGCAGTTTTTCCCTGGCCTAGTCGTGCAATTTTCCGGCTCCGTTTGACTGTGTGGGAATCTTGGTTAGGTCATTCTGTATCACTCAATGTCCCTCTTCGACGAAAAGCCTTTGAGACCTTTACGTACGCTGATGTATCCAGGTGGTGGTGGTGGTGCCGGCCCAAGGTAGTACTGCACGGAACTGGACATAAGAATCTCGGGAGTCAATTCCGCCACGTCAGTAACATTCCTTGGAAATGCCTCCCAGGGATGGCTTGCCGCGTGCTTGCAAATGGCGGCCAAGTTTGCATTTGCCGCGAAATCGGCTTCAAAAGAACGCGCCATCAGCGAATATCTCATCAATTCTTCTTCGCTAGCATTAGGCGTTTCTTTCATTTTCTCGTAGCGAGATCTGAGATTTAATGCCTCCTGAAGACTCCGACGCGCGCGCTGATCGTACATATAAGACATGGTTTCGTAATTATGTTTTGCTCGCATGAGGCGAACGTACTCGAGACCTACGGCAATGCAGGCGGCAAGCAAAGCAACTGTTGCCATGAGCGTACGGACGCGGAGATGGAAGCCGTGCAGTTGCATGGGGAGGTCGCCGTTGGAAAGCTGAATCTGGACGAGCAAAGTTCAAGCCGCAATACTTGCTTCGTGATAGAAGTGGACCACTTACTAGCGCCCATGATGCCACATTGTAAAGATGTGCTGGATTTGCTCCTGACACGTAACGTAATTGTCAGCAACGCCCTTAAGATCGCGCGAATTCAATCAAGAATCACGAAGTGACATCAAATTTTTAATTGTCAGTAATGTTCACAATTTTCCCGGGATTTAGATCGTCCGCCGGAAGTCTAGGGTCTGGGACGTTCGGATTTCTAACATAGCCTGAGGGCCCTCGGCCCTTGCCGGACGAGATATCGCCTGCTGGCCCAATTACGAAAAATGGTATGTTTGTAAAACTTTGACTTACATCCTTGTCTGCATTGTCTATGCTATCACCATGTATGTGCACATGATACATTGCTACAACGATCCAGTCATCTCCTAGAGGATTTCCATTATCCAGTTGATTCGGGCACTTGAAATGAGTCTTATTTCCACGACCTTGTACTCCGTCATGAGTGATAATTAGCTCGTTAGTCCTCTTATTCCAAAGAATCCAGCCGCCTGTTTCATCCTTATACCTACCCTTTACTACCTGCTGCCAGTCTTTCTTTATGCCTTCCCATACGGAGTCTGGGCTAAGGAGCGGTACATCGGTCTGCGGCGCACCTTTGGGTAAGTTCTTTGTTCCCGGGAAGCAGATCTGCTCCTTTGGTCTCGGTGCTGTCTTCTGCAGTCCATCTGGGTCAATTATATTTGCTGGATTGTTGTCAGCATAGCGATAAAGATTCGTGTCTCCTGCGGCAAAACCTGTTGGATCTTGAGTCACGAATTTTCCTACGCTTGGATCATACCACCGCGCTTGGTCGTAATCGAGTCCCGTCACGGTGTCGGCTTGCATGCCTGCATACTTGAAACGATCGCCGACTGAAACATTCGATTCGCTGAGTACCTGGCCAAACACACCGTAAGCAACGTGGTCGATGACTGTGCCTGAATTGTTAACGAGATCGGCGATGGAGCCAAGACGGTCCGTCAAGTACCATGCAACTCCGCCCGACGGTGTGTCTCGAGCCAGAACCGCGTCAACTCCTGCTACGGAGGGGCCATCAAGGTAGCGGACGGTCAGTGTGCCTGAGCCATTGAAGTCCATCAAGGGACTGGCGCTGGTGCCGTCGTAGAGCGTCCAGGTGGTCGCTCCGCCCTCGGAAACGCCGATTCGGCGATTGAGTGCGTCGTAGGTGTAAGCCGCCAGGACTGTCTTCACGCCGCCGACGAACTGATCGACCTCGGTGAGACGGTTGCGGTAGTCGTACGTGTAGAGGGTTTGGGCGCTGGTGGCGATGTTCGTTTTGGTGACGAGGTTGCCTTCGTTGTCGTACGTATAGTTATACGTTCCGTCGCTGGTTGTCTGGTTGTTGGTTCCGGTCGAATAGCCGGACATGGTGCGGTTGCCGTTGGCGTCGTAGCTGAAGGATTCGTTGGCGAATGAGGTGTTGGTGTGGGTGACGCCGGTCAACTGATCGTTGTTGGTGTAGGTGTAGGTGGTGGTGTCGCTGGTAGAGGTTCCGGACGCGAGCCAGGTTTGGATGAGTTGGGTGAGTCGGTTGGCGGCGTCGAGGGTGTAGGCGTAGGAGGAGACGACGGTGTTTGCGGAATTGGTGGCGGTGGAGCCTGTGAGTCGGTTGGCGTTGTCATAGGTGAAGGTGGTGCCGACGACCTTCTGTGAGCCTGTGAGATCGCTGTAGCGGGTGATGGAGGTGATTTCGCCCACGGAGTTGTAGGCGTAGCTGACGCGCTGGGGGTCGACGCCGGTGCCGGAGCGGGTGATGGTGAGGAGTTCGTTATTGGGGTCGTAGGTGTAGGTGGTCAGGCCGCCGAGGCTATCGGTGAGGTTGGTGCGATTGCCGTTCTTGTCGTAGGCGTACGTGAGGGTGACCTGAGGCAGGCCGGTGGTGCCCTGGTCGTTGACGGTAAGCAGTCGGTTGGCGTTGTCGTAGGTGAAGGCGTACTGGCTGGCGTTGTCGGCGATGTTTGTCAGACGACCGGCGATGTCGTAGGTGATCGTGGTCGTGTGGAGATTTGAGCCCCCCGAAGACCATTTTTCGGTGGTTTCACGGTTGTCGGCGTCGTAGCCGTACTGAGTCACCCGGCTGTTGCGATCGGTCTTCTGCGTGACGTTGCCGACAAGGTCGTAGGCATACGTGGTCTTGTGGCCCAGCGGGTCGGTCACGGTCGTGTTTTGGCCAGCAGCGTCGTAGCCGTACGAGGTCACGTTGTTGACGGGATCGGTGACCGTCTGGAGCCGAGACGCGGCGTCGTAGGTGTAGCGGGTTGTCCCGCCTCCAGATGCCTCGATCTGAACGGCGCGCCGGTTGCGAGAGTCGTATTCGTAAGTGGTGGTGTGCCCTAAAGGATCGGTGACCGACAGGAGGTTGCCGTTCACGTCATAGACATACGTCGTCGTATGGTTCAGGGCATCCGTGGTGGAGATCCGTTGATTCAGGGCGTTGTACGCATAAGTGGTGGCGTGGTGTAGCGGGTCGGTCATCCCGGTCAGATTGCCGTTGGCGTCGTACGCATAGGTGGTCGTCTGGAATTTCTGATCCTGGTAGGACGTGACCCGGTTGTTGACATCGTAGCCGTAGCCGATGGAGTTTCCGTTGAAATCGCTGACGTTCGTGAGCCGGCCGGCACTGTCGTAGGTATAAGTCGTGCGGTTGCCATTGGCATCGGTCGAGCCCGTTTGACGGTTTTCACCGTCATAGGCGAATGTCGTTTGATGTCCTAATGGGTCGGTGATGGACGTCAAGTTGCCGTCGGCGTCGTAGTCGTAGGCGGTGTGCGCACTCGTGCCTTGATTGACGGCGTCGGTCATGCCGATCAGGCGATTCCGCGCGTCATATGCGTAGGACGTGACGTGCCCCAGGGCATCGGTCACCGAAAGCAGGTTGCCCGCGGGGTCGTAGGCATATGTCGTCTTTTTGTTGGCCGCGGCTTGGAGTGGGTCCTGCGTGGTCTGGACGCGGCCCATCGGGTCATAGGTGATGGTCGCGGTGTTTCCCGTCTCGTCGGTCACGCTGGTGAGGTTACCAGCAGAGTCGTAGCCGAAGGACCGGAAGGGAGCGGTCGCGCTGGTCGTGATCGTGCCCGTCGGCAACGTGGTCATCAACGAGAGCTCCGCGATGTTCGTAAAGCCCGCGCCATTATTTGCGGTGATGCTCAAACGATAGTATGAGTAGGTGCCGGGAGTGGCCACCGAATAGATGCGCAGGTCGGGAATCACCGCGGGAACCTGGCCGCTCCGGGTGTCGAGTACCGTCCAGTTGGTGCCGTCATTAGAACCCAACAATTGCCAGGCACTGGGGGCCTGATTGCCAAGATTGCCTGTGCTGTACGCGCTGGTGACCTGATACTGAGTGATCTTGTAGCTTGTGCCGGAAGGGAACTGGTACTGGAGCCAACCGGTCGAGCCGTTGATCCCCCAGAGCGTGCTGGGGTTTTGATCGAAGGCGTTAGTGGCGGGCTGGCCGCTGTTGGCCGAACTGGCCGAAGCGGCGCCCCCCGTGGCCACGTTGGTCAACTGGGTGGGATTCAGAGCCGTTCCATTCGGGTAGGTGCCCTTCGTTTCGCGGCCGAGGGAATCGTACTGATAGGTCGTCACGTTACCGGCACGATCGGTGTCGGTCAGAACCTGGCCAGCCGAGTTGTAGGTCCAGTCTTCGTGCAGACCATCGGGATCAGTTCTGCGGAGAACGTTGCCGTGCGAGTCGAGGGTATAGACGGTGGTCAGCCCGCGGAAGTCGGTGATCGATGTGGGGACGCTGTAAGGATCATTATAGGTGATCGTCTCGACTTTGAGGTCGGGCCGCGTGATCGATGTCACGTTGCCGTTTGCGTCGTAGGTGTAGAGCGTCTTGTTGTTGTTAGGGTCGGTGACGGAGGTTGGGAACCCTTGCCGGCCGTACGTGATCGTCGTGGTGGTCCCGGTGCCGTCGACCTGGGTGGTGGGGTGGGCCATCCAGTTGAACGTCAGGGTTGTCGTACGGCCGTTGGGATCGGTGACGGTTCCCTGGTAGGTGCTCACCATCGGGAGGGGGCCGCTGCTTCCGACAGCAATGAGGCCCTGGCTCTGGGCTGATTTGACCGATGTGGTTGAGGTGCCGTCGAAGAGGGTCTCGCTGATCAGTTGGCCGAAGCTGTTGTACGTGGCCGTCGCGGTTTTGTTGTTGGGGTTGATTTCGGTAGTGAGCAGGTGGTTCGAGGGGGTCGAATACCCGTACTGGGTGACGGCTCCGTCGGGGTCGACGATCTTAGTGAGGTTGTCGTTGGAATCAATCGTGATCGTCGTGATCCGTCCTGCGGGATCGGTGATCGTGCTGAGGTGTCCGCTGGCGTCGTAGGCCAACGTCGTCATCAATCCAACCGGATCCGTAATGGTCTTGAGGCTGCCGCTGCCGGGTTGACCGGAAGGCACGTAAGTATACGACGTCGTATTTCCGTTGCGGTCGGCCTCGGAAGTTTCACGCCCTGAGGAGTCGAACTGCAGGACAGCGCCGTTGGGATAGGTGCGGGTCCAGGTCCCATTCGCGTTATGAATCAGGGTTGATGGGTCGCTCGTGGGTCCGCGGAACTGGGACGTCGCGGCGTGGTGAGTGAACGCACCGGCAACGATGCTGGGGAATCCAGGCGACTCTGAGTTGACACCCGGGAGCGTCAGTGTCACTTGAGGCAGAAATTGATTCGAGGCGGGATCAGTCAGAAGGAGTCGGAGGTAACCATTGGCGTCGGTCCAGGCGAGGTCCGTTTTGCCATCGCCGTTGAGGTCGGCTCCGATGAGATTGCCGCCGGTGCCCTGATCGATCGGATGCATAGTCCCCTGCCCCCAAACTCCGGTGGAGGACAGGGGAATGATGTCGACATAGCCAGTGGCGTCACCGGCTAAAGGCAGGGCAATTTCTAGGCCGGAACTGGCGCCATTGAAGTTGCCGGCCATGAGTCCGGGGAGCTGTGCGTCAAAATGGCCGGTTGACGCAAAGGTTGATACGAAGCTGAAAGCGCCGGTCCCCGCCCCGGAGAAGAGGTCGAGGTCCATGAACGGCAAACCCGCTTCAACCAGGTTCGTGTTGGCCGATTCCACGACGAGGTCGAGCTTACCGTCGCCGTTATAGTCGACGGCGGTTAGCGCCTTGGCTTGATGAGCCGTGGGGAGCGTGAGTCCAGTGCCGGCCGTCATGCTGCCCGAGCTGGAACCGAGCAGGACATCGACAAGGCCGTTCGATGTTGCAAATGCCAGGTCGTCTTTCCCATCGCCGTTGAAGTCGCCAACTGCGGGAATGGTGGTGAGAATCTGGCCGGACTGATACTGTCCGGTTGCCGCAGTGGCGACAGGGGTTGTGAAGGTGCCGTTGCCGTTGCCGGTATAAACGGCGACCTGATATCCGGTTCCCACACCAAGGACCACGGCGATGTCGCGGACTCCGTTCGTGTGCCCCGTGAAGTTTCCCACAAGAACCGCAAGCGGTGTCCCACTGCTCGGCAGCGAATAGGTGTTGCCGGCCGTAAAGCCCCCTGCTCCGTTGCTGAGCTGGATCATGATGGCCGATTGGCCGAACGACGAATATCCAGCCTCCACCAGGTCGGTGATGCCGTCGCCGTTGAAATCTCCCGCCGCCATCGTAACTGCGCTCGAACCGCTTAGATTCACCGTGGTCGGGAAAAAGTTGCCATTGCCGTCATTGGCCAAGAGCTGTGGGGTGGCCATCATGTCACCCAGCACAAGATCCTGGAGGTAGGACTCACCGTGGTTGTAAATGGGGTCGAACGTCTCGGTCCCCTGAGAGCCGGCCGTGACCAACACAGGTCCGCCTGCGGTGAGCTGTGAAAGGTGTTGAAGACCTCCCACACTCCAACCCGCACCAACCGGCGTATTTGTGGCGTTGACGACGTTGATGGAGCCTTCGTAATTCGTGGTGATCGAGCTCGGCGAGAGTGTGCCGAAGTTCTCGGTGATGGCCATCGTGTATGTGTACACGCCTGTGGCCAGTAGCGACGCGTCGATCTGAAGGGGAATCCGAAACGTACTGCCGTCCGTCAACTGGCTTGGAGTATAGGTTGTGGGTGTCCCCTGGATGACACCACCGACTGTGACTTGGACGCTGATCGAGGTGATCGAGGAAGAGTTGGAAGCAATTGGTGTTGTGACCTGGTATTGCACGACAGGCTTGGGATTGGCCTGAAGCGAGCTGTATTGCAAGTCCAAGCCCCGGGTGACCCCCTGAGATTGATAGGTCACAGTCTGGTGGTCTTGCAGGTACTGTCCGGTGACCAGCCCCGCGTCGGAGGCCATAAGTGCACCTCCTCCCTTTGGTAAGACCGGAAAGGAGCCGCTCCCGGGGATAATCGGGGAGGAGTTACCTTGAGGACCCGCGCCGTTTGCCGTGTTTTCGCACCCGGCACAAAGCGTATTCGGATTTCCCGGAGAGGAACCATTGGCGATGATGAGGCATCCGGCAGTTGGAGGAAGAGGGTCGCTCGCCGCCTGGATGTCGTTGCCTCCGCTCGCGGCGGGTTTCGGCGAACCCAGGGCCACGAGGGCCAGTGCCGTGAGCGTTTTCCCATCGGCGGAGACAACCATTTGGCCTATGTTATCATGTCCGCCGGTCTGCATGTTCATCCGGAGCAAATAAACCACCGCTCCCGGTTGCAGACCTTGGAAATTCGGCAAGGTGAGCTGCCCCGGCTGGCTCAGGTCCAGGCCTTGAGCCTTGTACAGGAGCATGGCTCCGCTCACCCCCACGGGCATGTGTTGCGCGGATTCCACGGCGCCGAGTTCGGCCAGTTGAAAGGTTCCCGAGGCCAGAGAACCGCTTGCGGCCTGTGCCTGCACCGATCCGGGATTCATGCGGAGGCTGAAGCCGGCCAGGGCGGAAGAGTTGACCGACAGGGTGTTCGTGGCGGCGAGCGAGCCGAGGTTTGCGGAGGCCGTCCAGTTGATCTTGGGGAGGATCAAAGGAGCGGCGATGACGTTGTTGACGTTGCCGTAGAGTGGATGGGCAAGCAGATCGCCAAGCGGAGCCGTGAGGTTGAGGCGATCCTGCGCGGTGGTGAGCGACCCTCCCGCCGAGAGTGGCCCTGGGTTCGCGGAAACACCTGTGAGCGTGAAATCGCCTTGAGTGTCGGTGATGGCCGCGGCACTGCCAAGCTTCACGGGAACGCCGGCTAGAGGTTGGTTCGACTCATCGACGACTCGGCCGGAAACTTGCGTGTCAGCCGTGGCGGAAGTCGCCACCGTGATGGGAACGTGAACGATCGCCGAGCTGGTCCCGTTCGAGACGGTGACCGCGAAATTCCAGGTTCCGGCCTGGTCGGGCGCCGGGGTAAAAACGAGCTCGCCGGTACCTCGGTTGAAGGTCATGTTGGCCGGCAAAGGCTGTGGTGTGATGGTGTACGTCAGGTTCGAGCCGGTGAGTCCCCCGTTGGGGATCGTGGCGTCAAGCGTGCTCCCCACGGCAGTTGCAAGTGGATTCTCCGTGGTCGGCAGATTGGCCGATGTGATGCTCGTCGAGGGGACGGTCACCGGCGGCGTCGAGAAGGACGAAACGGCGGGAGTGGCCGTTGAGATCGTATGCGGCCTTGCCGTTGTTAATGCGGGCGTCGGAGGCGTCAGGTACGACGTGAGGTGGTGAGAGACCGTGTACGCCGGGTGGGTTCTTAATTCCCAATCCAGCAACGTCCCCCAGCCGTTGAGGGACGCAAACGTCGTATGTTTTACGAGTTCTTGCGAGAGCTGGCCGAGGCCGTTGCGCCTCGCCTCACGAGGATGAGACGCGAGGTTCCAGGCGAACGTATCTAAATCGGGGCGAGGATTTAGAGAGAGCTGCGCGATGTGCTTTCCTAAGAGAACCTGCCGATTCACCAAGGCTTGATTAAGGTCGACGTGACTCAGAAGTTGTCGCGTCTCCAAGGCCTCGACGCGCAGCTTCGAAGTAAGAGACCGGGACCGAGAGGGGGGGAAACCTCGGTTCATGGTTATCCTCAAGTGTTGAGATTCTTGATGGTATCAGGCAAATTCAATGCAAGGTGTTCGCGGCGCAGAGCGAACGAATCCACGGCTTCCTCGAAAGGGAAGCCAGCGGTTAAGGAAAACGGCGCACAGAATCTTCGGAACTCGGGTGCAAAGATCCCCAAAAGAGTCGATCTTTATGGGGAAAATCGCCAACCCTGCGGAATAGATTAACGAACAACTTCGGACATCGTTGAGATGGGAAACAATAAGGATCGCTAGCGAGATGTGTCAAGCTTCTGGCTTAAGAAAAATTAAAGACCGAGGCCGCAGTGGTGGTAAGTTCTTTGGCATATAAGGACTAAGCGAACTATAAATTTTCGGTGAAAAGTATCTTATTGCTAGGTATGTCTTATCATCCCTGTTTTGAAATTGGGGCGATCATTGTGTGCAACGCCTTGGCGTTTTGTAAAAAAAGCCCGCAGCAGGGAATAGTCCCGGCTGCGGGCGGAATTTCTTGGGGAACGCGAGTGCGAAATCACTTGGCCGGGGTTGAGATGCCGCGGAGTTTGTTTGCGGCTTCGGTGATGCGAGACTCATCGAGCTTGATGAGTTTACGGTCATAGGTCATCAGGCCGTTCACTTCCACCTCCACGTCGGTCGTTTGGGTGTAGATGGCGGCGGAGAGACCAGGCTTTTCGATCAAGGGGGTGAGCTTGGAAAGCAGGTCGACGTAGGCGTCGGTCAGCTCCTTGGAGTTGCCGAAACTCTTGTAACCCCAGTTACCCTTGGAGAGCCAAGTGTGCCCTTCGAGGGGAAGGCCGAGGCCGCCGAATTCACCCAGCACCGCCGCGCGATGTTCTTCCGGCTGTGGGGCTCGGGGACCGGGGTAGACGTGAATGTCGTGCACATCCCCCACGGGGAAATCGTTGCCGCCGCTGGCGCAGTTCACCAGGCGGGTCGGGTCGTATTCCTTGGTCCAGCGGGTGATGCGAACCGTGTCGAATTGACCCCAACCTTCGTTGAACGGAACCCACATGACGATCGAGGGGTGGTTACGCAGTGTATCGATGATCGCCTTCCACTCGCGCTGATAGACCTCGGTGGAACCCTTGTCGCGAGCCCCTTCCGTGCCATCATATTTGCCATTCGGATCCCAGAGCGCGTCAGGGCCGCCGCTCGGCATGTCTTGCCAGACGAGTAGGCCAAGGCGGTCGCACCAGTAATACCATCGCGCGGGTTCGACCTTCACATGTTTGCGCACCATGTTGAAGCCGAGCTTCTTGGTGACTTCCAGGTCATATCGCAAAGCTTCGTCGGTTGGGGCCGTGTATAGCCCGTCGGGCCAGAAGCCCTGGTCGAGAGGACCGTACTGGAAGACGAACTTGCCGTTGAGCAGGATACGCGTGATTCCCTTTTCGTCTTTCCCCAAGGAGATCTTGCGTAGGCCGAAGTACGATTCGACCTCGTCCCCTCCCGCGGCGACCTTGAGGTTGTAGAGGAACGGCGTATCCGGGGACCAGAGTTTCGGGTTCTTGATCGTGAGGTTGGCCCCGGCCCTCAGGTCGATGGTGCTGGTCGTACTTTCGTGAGATTCAGGGTCGGTCACGGTCACGGTGGCGCGGGGGTTACCGCTGACGTCACCCGAGACGTGCACGAGCTTGCGGTCGATATCAGGCGTGATCGTGAGCGAGCTGATGTGGTTTTCCGAGACCGGCTCAAGCCAGGCGGTCTGCCAGATCCCGGTGGTGGGGGTGTAATAAATTCCTCCTGGCTTGAGCACTTGTTTGCCGCGAGGCTGATGGCCGGCGCTGCTCGGATCCCAAGCGGAGACGACGAGTTCCTGTTCGGCTCGGCCCCCGTCTTTCAAGGCGTCGGTGATGTCATAGTGGAACGGGTCGTAACCGCCGCGATGGGTGCCCAGCTCTTTGCCGTTGAGCGAGACGACCGCCTCCCAATCGACCGCGCCGAAGTGTAACAAGATGCGACGCCCTTGCCATGCTTCGGGGACCTTGAACGTGCGGCGATACCAGAGGCGCTCCTCAGGGCCGATCTGTTTGCCGACGCCCGAGAGAGAGGATTCCACCGGGAATGGAACGAGGATGCGGCCGTCGGTCTTTCCCGACTCCGGCTTAGCCTTGTCCTTTTCCTGGATGGTGTAGTCCCAGAGTCCGTTGAGGCTCAGCCAATCCTTGCGAACCAACTGCGGCCGAGGATACTCGGGGTGGACCTTGTCCGGGGAGACGTTCTGAGACCATCGCGTGGAAAGCGGAGACTTGGCGGGCTTCCAGCCCTCTTCCGCGCGGGCGCTCAAGAGACCTCCCCAGGAGGTCCCGAGCAAGGCCAAGGCAAAAACCATGGCGTTGCGGTCGCGATAAAACGATGAGCCAAACATTTTCAAGAGTCCTCTCGTACGATGGCAATTCGCAAAGAGTGTGGATATCAAGTCTGGGTGATGCAAGCGTTGCCCGCCGATGTTCCTTCGAGGTTCAGCCGGAGCCGCGCCGCGAAGCGGTAAGGAAGGTGGGCGCCCAGCGTTTACGATGATTGAGTCGTGGTATTAGACCTGGAGCTTCGCCGGCCGAGGACGATCATGATAGCGCCAAAGGCAAGCATGACCAGGCCCCACCAGAGGTTGATGTTGATCTGGAGCGAGCGTTGATAGATTGCCGGGTCGCTGGCGAGACCGTACACCACGAGTAGAGCGCCGAGGATGGCGAACAGGAGGCCGATCGGAATTCGGATGTCGAGTGTCATTGTCGTCTGGGCCTCTCAACGGAAGAGGATGTTGAGGAAAAGGGCCGCGAGCAGAACCGCGATGCCCAGAGCCGGTGGCCGCTTGTACCAGGGGAGGTTTTCGGAGTCGGGGCGTGGGGTTAGTGAATAGACCAAACCCACGAGCTCTTCCTGGGGGTGAGGCTTGGTCACGAGGCTCACGATGATCGTGGCGACAAAGCACGTGGACCACGCGATGATCGCAGCCCAGAAATTTTGGGCCATTTCACTAGGGTAGGTGTGGACCAGGGTGATCCATCCTCCCTTGATCCCGGCCCCAGAGCCAGCGGGGAGCGTCAGGCCATGGTGGATTGCCGCGGCTCCGATACCGGATAGAAGCCCGTAGAAGGCACCATGGCCGGTCGCGCGTTTCCAGAACATGCCCAGGAGGAACGTCGCGAAAAGCGGGGCGTTCACGAACGCGAAGACGAGCTGGAGCAGATCCATGATGTTATCGAAGTGCGCGGCCACATACGCCGCGGCGATGGAGATGACCGTGCCGAAGAAGGTGGCGAACTGACCCATCCACATGTAATGGCGGTCACTGGCGTTTGGTTTGATGTAGGCCTGGTAAATGTCGAAAGTCCAGACCGTGTTGAACGCGGTGATGTTGCCTGCCATCCCCGACATGAAGCTTGCCAAAAGTGCGGTGAGGCCGATGCCGAGCATACCGCTGGGGAAGTAGTGCAGGAGCAAGTTCGGGATTGCGAGGTTGTAGTCGAGCTCCGGCTTGCCGTTGTTATCGAAGCTCGGTTTGCCGGTTTCATGATTGATCTTCACCGGGATCAGTCCCGTGCCGGCGACGGCTCCAGGCTTCGCGGGGATGGAGGTTGGCAGGGCGATCGCAACGAGGCCGGGAAGGATGACCAGAAATGGGAAGAACATCTTGGGAACGGCGGCGATGAGGGGCGTCTTGCGCGCGGCGTTCATTGAGTCGGCGGCCATTGCACGCTGGATCACCAGGAAGTCGGTACACCAGTAGCCGAAGGAGAGCACGAAGCCGAGCCCCATCGTCAGGCCGAACCACTCAACCCCGAGCGGACTTGTCGATGCGCTGCTCATGCCGGCCCAGGCGTGGGTGAACCTGGGGTCGACTTTCTGGGCCAAGCCTTCCCAACCGCCGACATCCTTGAGGCCGAGCAAGACCAGCGGCAAGAACCCCGCGACGATGAAGAAGAACTGGAGCACCTCGTTGTAGATCGCGCTCGTCAGGCCGCCGAGGTAGACGTAGCCCAAGACGATCACGGCCGACACGATAATGCTCAGGTCGAAGATCCAGGTCAGGGGAATCCCGAGTCGGAGGAAGAGCGAATCGAAGATGTGGAGCGTCTGGATCAACTGGGCCATCGCGTACATTGAGATACCCGATGACATGATCGTCATGATGGCGAAGGTGATCGCGTTGAGCCCTCGGGTTTTCTCGTCGAACCGGAGGCGAAGGTATTCGGGTACGGAGCGGGCTTTCGAGCCGTAATAGAAGGGCATCATGAAGATGCCGACGAAGACCATCGCCGGGATGGCCCCCAACCAGTAGAAGTGGCTCGTGGCGATTCCATATTTGGCCCCCGAGGCGGCCATGCCGAGGACCTCTTGCGCGCCGAGGTTGGCCGAGATGAAAGCGAGGCCGCAAACCCAGGCGGGAATCGAACGCCCCGAGAGGAAGAAGTCAGTACTCGTCTTCATGTACCGCTTGAGCGCAAAGCCGATCCCCAGCACGAAGGCGAAGTAGATCAGCATGACCAGGTAGTCAACCCAAGCGAGTGTTGGGTGCATCATGGGTTCGTTTCCCGTTCTCTTCGGTGCCTCTCGGTGGTTCTGCCCGCCCGGACAAGGCGCAAAGCATCCTTCGCTGGGGCGCGAGGCCGCCCTAGCGATGACAAAAGTTAAGATGACCTGAGGTTTTGATGCCTCTCCGCAGGGTGGACTCAGCCCACCGTGACACTCCGAGGTTGCCTGAGAACGTGATTTCCGTAAGCCTTGGGTGTCCAGAGAGGAGTCTTCCAGGGAACTTGGAAGCTCCCGAGGGCGTTGCTACGCTCCTCCCCGGCCGTCCGATCAAGGCCTATCCTTACTTTCACGTCCTTTCCAAGGCACGCTTTCGGAAAGACTGGCGAACGGAACCCACCCCGCGAAAAAATGGCTGATTTGTTGACCAGTGTGCCCGGAAACCCCACCGGAAAGAACACTGGCGTCTTACTTACGGTTTCGGTCTTCGCGAAAACTCAACGAGCCAGGAACCGATAGATCGTCGTCTGCTTGTAGGTTTCGCCCGGCTTGAGCACGGACGAAGGGAAGTTCGGTTGATTGATGGAGTCGGGGAAATGCTGCGCCTCGAGGCAGAACCCGGAGTGCTTCTTGTAGACGACCCCGTCTTTCCCCTTGAGTGTCCCATCAAGGAAGTTGCCGGTATAGAACTGAATGCCGGGTTCGGTGGTCAGCACCTCGAGAATGCGCCCGCTTTCCGGGTCATGTACGCGAGCGGCGAGGCGCGGTTCATGGCCTGCGGCCGGCGCGGGCAGGACATAATTGAGGTCGTAGCCGATGGGGTCGCTCTTCAGCTCTCCGAACCGAGCCCCAATCGGGGTCGATGAGGTGAAGTCGAAGGGGGTTCCCTGGACCGGCTTGATTTCTCCCGTGGGAATCAAGGTGTCGTCGGCGGGCGTGTACTTATCGGCCGTCAAGAAGAGCTCGTGTCTGAGGATGGTTCCCGAGCCGGGCCCGCCGAGGTTGAAATAGCTGTGGTTCGTGAGATTGATCGGCGTTGCCTTGTCGGTCGTGGCCGTATAGTCGATCCGGAGCGCCTCATCTTCGGTCACGGTGTAGGTGATGGTCGCCGTGAGTTTGCCGGGGTAGCCTTCTTCGCCATCGGGGCTTACGTAGGTGAGTTTGACGGCCGGGCCGCTGGGTCCGGAGACGTCTTCCGCTTTCCAGACGACCTTGTCAAAGCCCTTCAGGCCGCCGTGGAGTGAGTTGGGCCCGTTGTTGACCGCCAGGGTGTAGTCTTTGCCGTCGAGGGAGAACTTTCCCTTGGCGACGCGATTGGCGACTCGTCCGACGGCGGCCCCGAAATACGGGTGGCCGGCCAGGTAGCCTTCAAGATGATTGAAGCCCAGCGCGACGTCCGCCGTCTTTCCCTTCGCGTCCGGAACGTGAATCTCGGTGACGATGGCCCCGTAGGTGATCACCTTGACCGTCATCTGACCGTTCTTGAGCACATAGAGCTCGACGGGGGTTCCGTCCGGCGTCTTTCCGAAGTCCATCTTCTCGATCCTCCCGGGTCCCTTGGCGTTCTCGACCGCACCTTCAGCCGTTCCGGCCGAAGCCCAGAGCAAGGGAACCATCGTGGCGATCAACCCGACACACTTATTCATAAGATCCTCTCGTGGTTGGTTCCCTATCACGCCGGACGATTTCCACGGAAGCTCTCGTCGCTTGGGCCGTTACTCGCTCGATTTCTCGCGTGAACGGAACGGAGTCGCCGGAACCACGGGGGGTCCAGGTGCCTTGTTCCGTTTTCTTGAGCGGATGAACGATTCAGGATACTCGCAGAGTTCCCCGTGGTCGAGAAACGAAACGTGGGACCGTTCGAACGCGAAGCGAAACATCATGGCAAGCGTTCATCTGTTGGAATGGTCAACGGATGAATGAGGATTGCGCTCGGTCCCGACCTCGCACGATGGTGGCGGCGGCCCTCGCAAAGAATCGCAGGCCCCCTCCCTTAGCACCCGGCGTGCCAAGCACGCTCATTCGTCGTACGATCTCCAAACGCGCTGCGAATCATCGTTTGAACATTTCCGACGAGGACGAGGCACGTGACCTTGCCCAACGATCGACAGGGTACCCGTTCATCGTGCTGAAAGCTCGAAAAACCCGGAGATTTCCCTGGGCATTGGACATGGTGAGAAAACGAAGCGAAGAGCCTGAGCCTAAGATCCCGGTCGTCACCGATACTGGCTACGAAGACGTCGCAGGTCCTCCGATCGTACCGATTCTCGAGGACCGCGCTGGCTACCCTTGTGGCCGCACTGTAACCGGTTCGTATCGCGAAGGAAACAAACTTGTAACATGGGAAACGTGTGGGGTCCTGCGGAAAATCAGGAAGTCATTGGGGGATGACGGACGGAAGGTTGGCGATTTGACCCGCGCCACGCGGTAGGGTTAGTTGTGGAAAGCACGCTTCCTTTGGTCCCTCCTGGTGTGTTGAAATAAACCGTCCCGACCCTCTGGCGACGGTGTTGCCAAGGTGGTTTCGCGCCCATCTCAGAGACTGGCATGATTGTTTTGCACGCGGCATTCCATGACGGTCGGCTGGTTATTTGGGCAGAGACCGATGCTTCCAGTTCGGCCGCCCCACCGACGAATGAGCGGCCCCAAAGGGCGCGGGCTCAGGAGCACCCTTTCGCGGCGAAAGGCGCCGAGGTGGTACGGATTCTGGCGGAGGCGATCCCTCGCGCGACAGGTCCACGCGACGTTGGGGATTGGATGGCCTGGCTTCCCTCCACGGATTCGGGGCCGGCTCCTTCCAGCCCACTCGTCGTGGCCCCCCCATCGGACAAAGCGCGGCTGCGGATCGCTCCCTGGAAGGTGCCTGGCGTTGCGCTTGATGTTCGTTGGGGAGTCGAACTGCTCTGCGCTTGCGGCGGCCGGGCGACGCTGAGTCCGGGCGTTGCCGTGGGCAAGGAGCTGGAATATTGGGCTGAGGCGCTAAGATTTGCCGGTTCGTTGGTGGCGCGCCAGCAGTTCCTTCCTGGCCTCGCTCGCACTGGGGCCAAGTACCGGGCGCGCTGGGAGCCGGTGTTGACGGCGGCGGACCCGCAACGGGCGGCGGAGCTGGCTCGCAGCATGCCCATGGCGTGTCGCGCGCTGACTCACGAGGCTTTTGGCGGTGCTCCCTCCACGGCGGCGATGGAAGTGCTGGGTGAGTTCCTGGGCTCGGTCGTCGATCACCTGGTTCGATCCGCGACGGATGGCGCTCTCGCGAAACCGGTTGGAACCAAGGGGAAATCGAAGCCGAAGAAGTTATCGCAATTCGAGAGCCTGCACGACTACTGGCTGCACGCCTTGCAAAGCGTGGATGGCCGGATGGAAGGGGATGAGGCTGAGTTCGACACTCTTCTGGAACAGATCCACCAGTGGCGGCGACCGATCAATATCGCGGCGGAGGCTCCGTTCCGGCTCGGCTTTCGCCTGGAGGAACCGGAGAGCAGCAGTGCGGAGGTCGACGGCCAGGGAGACTGGCAGGTTCGCTACCTGCTCCAGGCCGTTGATGACCCCAGCTTGCTGGTGCCGGTGGTCGATGCCTGGAATCCTCGGGGGAAACAAGCGGCCATGCTCCAGCGCGCGGGGTTCCGGCCTCGCGAAGCCCTTCTGTCGTCGCTGGGGATAGCCTCGAAGATCAGCCCGAAAATCGAGGAGAGCCTGAAGACCTCGGCGCCCGGCGGGTTCGTTTTGGATGGCGAGGAGGCACACGGCTTCTTGACCGAGACCGCCTGGCAGCTCGAGCAGGCGGGCTTCGGCGTTTTCCTGCCGGCCTGGTGGACCCGCAAGGGAACCAAGCTCCGGCTTACGGCTCGGGCGGTTGTGAAGTCTTCCAAGTTGAAGAGCCAGGGGTATCTGTCTCTAGAGGAGGTGCTCAAATTCGAGTGGCAAGTCGCACTCGGGGACCAGAAGCTCACCCTGGCGGAGCTGAAGGCCCTGGCCAAGCTCAAGTCGCCGCTGGTACGCGTGCGCGGCCAGTGGGTGCAGCTCAATGCCGAGGAGATTCAAGCGGCCCTCGCCTTCTGGAAGACGAAGGGAGAAACCATCTCGGCGAGGCAGGCCGTGCGGATGGCTTTGGGGCTTGCCAATCCCCCCGGCGGCTTGCCCTTCGAAGGGGTTGAGGCTGAAGGGTGGTTCGCCGATCTTCTGGGGCAACTCGAAGGGCGAAACGGCTTCGAGATGCTCGAGGTTTCCGAAGGATTCCGCGGTACACTCAGGCCGTACCAGCTCCGCGGCTATTCATGGCTTGGCTTCTTGCGGCGATGGGGGTTCGGGGCCTGCCTGGCCGATGACATGGGACTCGGCAAGACCGTGCAAACGCTGGCCATGATCGAGCGCGACTGGAAGTCGACGGCTCCCGCCGCCCGCCGCCCGACACTCCTGGTCTGCCCCATGTCGGTTGTTGGCAATTGGCAACGGGAGGCCTCAAAGTTCACGCCTGACCTGCCGGTGATGATCCATCACGGCCAGACTCGCACTCGAGGCACGGCCTTTCGGAAAGAAGCGGCAAAACATGCGGTGGTGCTTTCGAGCTACGCGCTCTTACATCGCGATTTCGCGATCCTTGAGGAGGTTCCCTGGGCCGGCTTAATTCTCGACGAGGCCCAGAACGTCAAGAACCCGCAGACCAAGCAGGCGCAATCGGCTCGCGCGCTCAAGGCCGACTACCGCATTGCCCTGACCGGCACACCGGTGGAGAACCACGTCGGCGACCTCTGGTCGATCATGGAGTTCTTGAATCCCGGGTTCCTGGGAACGCAGGCCGAGTTCAAGCGAAGCTTCCAGATTCCGATCCAGGCGAACCGCGACCCAGATGCCTCAAGACGGCTCCAGCGTCTGACCGGCCCGTTTATCTTGCGCCGGCTGAAGACTGACAAGTCGATCATCTCCGACCTGCCTGACAAGCTGGAGATGAAGGTGTATGGCATCTTGACCAAGGAGCAAGCCTCGCTGTACGAGGCCGTGGTCAGCGAGGCTGCCAAGGATCTCGAAGAGGCGGAGGGCATTCAGCGCAAGGGGATCGTCCTGGCGACCCTCTCCAAACTTAAGCAGGTCTGCAATCACCCTGCGCAGTTCCTGGGAGACAACTCAGCGATCGCCGGCCGATCCGGCAAGCTCGCGCGTTTGACCGAGATGCTTGAAGAGGCCCTCGAAGCCGGCGACCGCGCCCTGATCTTCACGCAGTTTGCCGAGATGGGCTCCATCCTGCGACGGCACCTGCAAGAGACGTTTGGCCGTGAAGTCCTCTTCTTGCATGGCGGCACGTCCAAAAAGCAGCGTGACCTCATGGTCGAGCGGTTCCAGCAGTCGGGGGACGATTCAAGTATTCCTCGCCTGTTCGTCCTCTCGCTGAAGGCGGGAGGCACCGGCTTGAACCTGACGGCGGCCAACCACGTCTTTCACTTCGACCGATGGTGGAACCCGGCCGTCGAAAACCAGGCCACCGACCGTGCCTTTCGTATCGGCCAGAAGCGCAAGGTTCAGGTCCACAAGTTCCTCTGCGCCGGGACTCTCGAAGAGAAGATCGACGAGATGATCGAACAGAAGCAAGAGATCGCCGGCTCGGTGGTCGGCAGTGGCGAAGATTGGCTCACCAAGCTCTCGACTGCCGAGCTTAAAGATCTCTTCGCGCTGCGGAGCGAAGCGCTCGATGGGGTTTAGGGCGGTCGTCAAAGAGGTGGCACAGCGAGGTCTGCTACGGAGACTGAGCCGGATGGACTTGCTTTGCGCTAAGACGAGTCTCATTCTAAGAGAGCAGGGTTAAGCGCCTACCCCTTGAGGAGAGCGGTCGATGTGGCGATCTCAGGACTTCAAACCGTCGGAACCGCGCCAGGCCAAGGGGGGTATCAAGGCCCAGTCGAAGCGTGGTGAATTCGGCACGAACTGGTGGGCGAAGCGTTGGATCGGTGTCCTCGAGAGTTTCCACATCGGCGCCCGACTAGCTCGCGGGCGATCTTACGCGCGTAAAGGCCAGGTTCTTTCGATAGGCATCGAGGCGGGGTGGGTACGCGCCAAGGTCCAGGGATCACGCACCAAGCCCTACGAGATTGCGATCCAGTGCAAGACGCTCTCCGACAACGATTGGTCGAAGCTTGCGCAGGTGCTCTCGCGGCAGGCGCTCCACGTGGCCAAGCTGCTAGCCGGCGAGATGCCCCAGGACATCGAAGAAGTGTTCCAGGAAGCCGGCCTGTCACTCTTTCCCAGTCAACTCGGCGATTTGTCGACGAAGTGCACATGCCCCGATTGGTCGAACCCTTGCAAGCATATCGCCGCGGTTTATTACTTGCTGGGAGAGGAATTCGATCGCGATCCTTTTTTGATCTTCGCGCTCCGCGGTATGCAGCGCGACGCCCTGTTTGCACTGCTCGATCGCGTTGCGGGTTTAGACGGCTTGCGGCTCTCTTCCCGGGATCTCGAACCTGCCGTTCTGGCTCCCGAACCTTTGAGTGCGGATCTAGCCTCCTTTTGGGGAGCGGGCGCGCCGAAGGATGGGGCATTGCTGGGCGCGGTGGAGATCCCCCCGGTGGCTGCTCCCCTGCTCCGTCGTCTCAGTGGATTCCCCTTCTGGCGCGGCACGACTCCCCTGCTCGAGGCGATCGAACCCACCTACGCTCGCGCCTCGCCGCGAGGCCTCGACCTGGTCGTCAACCAAAAGCCGGCCGATGCTGGAGCCGCTGATATCTCTTCGCCCCGTTCCTCGGGGTGATGTCTCGACGATTTGCGAGAGCTCGAGACGCGCATGGCGGTGGCCAGGGGCTGGGGCGTCTGCTGACGCTTCCAGGGTCGAGCCTCGGCTTCGAGGGCGCGAAGAGTCGCGTTGGGTCATCGTGATGAGGGTATGTTTCCCTCAAAATTCCGTTCCCACGGCTCCTTTCAGAGTTTTCCCTTCAAGACATGCACCCTGCTGGTAAGATAAGATAATCTGAGCGCATACCCGAACCCGCGCCGTCTCGGCTATTGACGGTCCCCCGCGCGGGAATCAGGCGATCCTTGGTTTTCCGCCGAGCCATGACGACGCCGGATCTTCCCGCAGAGAGACCGCGAAGCGCCTCTCGGACCTGGCTCTTCCGCGCCCTCGCGATTTTGTTGGGCCTCTCGCCGTTCGTGGCGATGGAAGGGCTTCTTCGAGCCATCAATGTGGGGCGGGCTGGCGGCGGGGATGACCCGTTCGTCGGGTTCAGTGAAGTCTGGCCCCTCTTCGTGCTCGACTCTTCGGGGACGAAATATGGAGTCTCCCCGGCTCATTACAAATTCTTCCGGCCGGCGTCTTTTCCGGCGATCAAACCTCGCGGCGAGTTCCGCGTCTTCTGCCTCGGGGGCTCGACCGTTCAGGGGAGCCCCTTTGCGACGGAGACGGCGTTCCCGAACTGGCTCGAGATCAGCCTGAAGTCGCACGCCCCCAGCCGATCCTGGCGCGTTGTTAATTGCGGCGGCATCTCCTATGCCAGTTATCGATTGAGCTCGGTGCTCAAGGAACTCCTGAAGTATCAGCCCGATCTTTTCATTATATGCGAAGGGCACAATGAGTTTCTCGAGGATCGTAGCTATGGCACGATCAAGCAGCTTCCGCAGGTGGTGAAAGTGCCGCTCGAAGTGGCGTCTCGGCTTCGGACGTTTCAGGTGCTCCAAAGTTGCGCATTCGGTATCTTGGGGGAAGGGCGCAATCCCGGATCTCGTCGCGCGATCCTTGGTCCGGAGGTGCAAGCACTCCTCGATTATCGAGGGGGGCTGGACGCCTACCATCGCGACTCGGCCTGGCGTGAAGCCGTCATCCGCCATTTCGGCTTCAACCTTCGGCGCATGGTCGGCCTGGCCCAGGACGCTGGTGTCCCGGTCATACTCGTCAACCCCGTGGCGAACCTGGACACACCTCCTTTCAAGTCACAACACCGCGACGGCCTGAGCGCGGAGGAACGCCGTCGCTGGCAGACCCTCTGCGACGAGGCCCGAACCCATTACGCCGACGATCTCTCCGAGGCGATCGCCTCGCTCAAGCAGGCGCTCGCCATCGATGGCCAGCACGCGGGGACCCATTACGACCTGGCCAAGTGTTACCAGCGCCTGGGACGTTACGACGGGGCCAGGCGCGAGTTCATTCGGGCCAAGGACGAAGACGTTTGCCCGCTCCGGATCCTGGAGCCGATGCGGCGGGTACTCCAGGACGTCGCCCAGGAATTCGAGGTTCCCCTGCTGGATGCCGACGCCCTCTTCGCCGCCCAAAGCCAAGGGGGGATCAACGGGGCGGACTGGCTGGTTGATCACGTCCATCCGTCGATCGTGGGGCACCAACTCCTGGCCAACGCTCTCACCGACCTGCTGGCTGAGGAGGGCTACCTCAAGCTCAACCCCACCAGTCTTGCCGAGCGAGACCGGCGCTATCGCGAACACATGGCATCGCTGGACGACGCCTACTTCCTGCTCGGCCAGAAGCGGCTCGGAAACCAACGGCTCTGGGCCGAAGGCCGAGGTAACCGCGTTTGGAGCACGCCCCATGAGGGAACTGAGGGACCTATGCGGACCGGCCATGCGCAGACCGCGGGTCATGCATCAAACGCATCTGAAGATTCTTCGATGTAAAATTACAAGATGTAGTGCGCCGTGGTAAGGCAGTGACTTTCCAGCGGGTGTAAGTCCCGCCCGGTTAACTGGATCGCTCCAGCCGGAAGCTATCGAAGCGGCGGTGGAGGTAACGAAGCCGTCGGAGCCTTCGAGACACATGTACCGCTTGGCGGTGCAGCGAATTGGCAGGCCGTAACGCGAGTGAATGCTAAGCAGGCCTCGAAAGATTTAACGTGGGAGCCGACCCGCCTATATTTCGGGGAAGGCCGCCGTCGTTGGGAAAAGAGGGAAACGGTTGGAATAGGCCGTCCCATGAGCGATCAGACCCAACGGTCCCACCGGGGTAATGGCAACGGCATGTCGACATATGGGAGCCACCTGCAACACGGGAAGCCCCATTTGGTGGAGGCGAGTGACCTCCCACCGGACGCCCGCGAGGGACAGGCCGGGCCAGCTGGGGTGGCGGACAGGCTCGCAGTACCACGGACGCCGGGTAACGCCGGTCGAGGGAAGGGGCCTGAGTTCAAGACCAGCGTCACAAAGAGCTTGAGAGCCGGGAGATTGGCGTGAGCCTCACACCTCCAGCGAAGGTTCAGAAACTCCAGACGGCGCTGCATGCCAAAGCGAAGGAATCGCCGAGTTATCGCTTCTACCGTCTGTACGACAAGGTGTATCGCGAAGACATTCTGGAGTTTGCCTACGAGCGCTGCCGCTCCAACGACGGCGCCCCAGGGGTGGACGGCCAGACCTTCGAGGACATCGAGGCGTACGGTCGTGACCGATGGCTCGTCGAACTGGCGACCGAAGTGAAATCTCGAACGTATCAACCATCCCCTGTACGACGGGTTTTCATCCCTAAACCGGATGGGAAACAGCGTCCGCTGGGGATAGCAACGATCCGGGACCGCGTGGTGCAGATGGCGGTTGTGCTGGTTTTGGAGCCGATCTTCGAGGGCGACCTGCCGCCGGAACAACACGCTTACCGGGCTGGCCATAGTGCTCTGGGCGCCGTCAGGCAAGCCCATAGGCATGTGAGCACGGGGCATACTGAAATAGTCGACGCTGATTTGTCCGGCTACTTCGATGCAATCCCGCACGCTGAACTCATGAAATCGCTGTCACGGCGCATCAGCGACCGGCACCTTTTGGGGCTGATCAAGATGTGGCTCGTGGCACCGGTGGAAGAGACCGACGATCGGGGTCGAACACGCCGGACGACTCGGAATAAAGACGAGGGCCGTGGCAGCCCGCAAGGGTCTCCATTGTCCCCGTTGTTGGCTAACATCTATATGCGACGGTTCATCGTGGGTTGGAAAGTTTTGGGGCATGAGCAACGGCTCGACGCTCATATCGCTAACTATGCCGATGATTTCGTGATCTGCTGCCGCGGCACCGCTGCTGAGGCGATGTCCGCGATGCGGAGCATGATGTCGAAGCTTCGGTTGACGGTGAACGAGACGAAGACGCGGTTGTGCCGTGTTCCCGAATCAACGTTCGACTTTCTGGGATATACGATCGGTCGTTGTTGGTCGCCAAAGACGGGTAGGTTCTATATAGGAACGAAGCCGTCAGCGAAGAAGATCGCCCGTCTCAAGCGGGAGATCAGCGACCAGACGAGTCGGAAATGGCTGTGGACTGAGGTTGAAGACCGAGTAACGCGACTGAACCGGATGCTTCTGAGTTGGTCAAACTACTTCTGTCTCGGCCCGGTCAGCGCCTCGTATCGAGCCGTAGATCGCCATGCGCGTCATCGGCTTCGTCAGTGGCTTCGGGGCAAGCACAAGCTGAAGAGTCGGGGTACGTCACGGTTCCCCGATCAGTACCTGCACGAAGTGCTTGGACTGGTCCGCTTGAGCGCTCGTCCCAAGAACTTTCCGTGGGCGAAAGCATGAGCACTTGTCCGAGAGCCGGATGCCGGAAAACGGCCTGTCCGGTTCGATGAGCGGGGAGTGGAAACGGAGCCTCGGCAACCGCGTCACTCCTCGACTCTACTTGCTGTGAGCCGCCCTCGCTTGGTCTGAGACGGTCAAAGTTTTCTCAGGATCTCCAGCGCCTTGGTCTCAAATCGCCCCTGCCATTCGGGGGCCACGATGCAATCGCAGTCTTCCTGGGCAAGCCCGGTATTGCCGCGCTGTTCGGCCGTCGGTGCGTAGTAGATATAGCCGTTTGTGTAGCCTGAGACGAACGCATGCGGGTCGTTGACGGCCTTCGTGATATTGAGGCCGACCTGGACCGTGAGCTCGCCCGGGAAGGTGACCAGCTTGAACTCGCCAACCCGTAGCCCAACGATCTCGGCATCGATTGTGGGTGTTCCCGCAGCCTGGTTTTGCGCCAGGTGCATCTTGAGGAGAGCGAGGTTCGTGCTCAGCCGCGTGAGCTGCTCCATGATCTGGATGTTTTGCAGGTAGGCCTCCACGCTGGCCGAGTTGTCGGCGTCGAATTGCTGGAGTGCTTTCCGACCGCGGGCCTGGTCGTGCAGGTAGCTCTGTGCGTGGTGAGAGGGGAAGTCCGCTGAGAGCTTTTGCTGCACGTAGAGCGGCAAGAAGCTTTTGAAGTTGATGTTGGTGGGCTTGAGCGCGGCCAGTAGCTTCGTCTGCTCCGCCCCGATCTTGGCGATGCGTTTTTCAAGGTCGGTGCCGAGGGGGAGCGCGATGACCTCGTTGCAGACTTTGAGGGGGGCGTTGGGCTTCGTCTCGATCTTCTTCGCCGCTCGTAGCACGCTCAGGCCCAGCATGTTCCCCAAGGGTTCCGCGTCAGGGGGGCGGGTGACTTCCTTGTATCGGAGGGGATTGATATCGCCGCCGCAACCTTGGACGAAGAACGCCGTCACGCCTCCGCCGAGCGATTCTTCGATCACCTTCGAGGCAAAGCCGGGATAGTCGGCTGAGTTCCCCTTGCTGGGGGGATTCATGATCGGATGACATGCGAAATGGTAGAGGATCGCCAAAGGCGTACCATCTTCACGATCGAGCCGGAGCAATCCAATTTCCGGATCAATCGGCCCGATGCCGGCGATGTCTTCGTCCCGCGGCATCGAGTAGGCGCGGCGCATGTCGACTTCGCTACCATCCTTCATCTTGATCCGTCGGTTCTCGCTGATCCGATCCTCTCGCCCCACGCCCGCGCCAACCCTGACGGGCGACAGGTTCTGCATGGCCTCCTTCACGGCGAGGATGACGAGTTGCGCCGTGTCGGTTCTCACGATGCCGTGACAGTGGCTCGCGTTGACTAACACACTCGATGGAGGCACCTCGAGTTCTTTCTCCAAGGCGCCTCGGACCGTCGGCAGAAAATCCTTGCCAATCCTTCCGATCTCGCCGATCGCCACGGCGTCCACCGTGATAAGCACCGCCACCGCGCCGTCTTTCTTGAGGACAAGTGCCTTCGCGAAGCAGGGATCGTTCACCGGTCCAGCGGCCCGGTCGGTAATCTCCACCCGACTCACTCCGGCCTGGAGAGGGCCCGCTTTGAGGTCTTGTCCTGCGCTCAGCGTTGCGAGAAGGAGCAGACCGGCGAGTGTATTCTGGAGGGAAGCGTGCTGTTTCATGGCGAGTCTTTCACAGATTTCCGGTGGCGATGCGCCGGAGGGGGGCCTCTATCTTGTTAAGGGGGCGCGGGATCAACGTTCAGCCGCGCTGATTCATTCGCCCTGTAGGGCGAAAGCCTGCGCCTTTCAGCGCGGGCTTGATTCGGTGACCCATTGGAGGGTGGCCTCGAGCGGACGGTAGGTCAGCACGATTTGGTAGTCTCCCGATTTCTCGAACGGGAAGGGATCGCTCTTAATCCCGGCGCGCGCTGACGAGAGCACGAAGCGGTAGGGTTTGAGAGGGATAGTGTCGAAAGAGAATCGCCCTTCTCCGTCGGTTTCTTGGGTCGCCACGACGCCGGTGGCAGGAAAAGACTTTCCATCAAGGCCGACCCTGTATTTGGCCAGCACCTTTCCGTCGGCGGCGATCAACTTCGCGTGAACCCGAGCCGCCCGCTGCATGACGAGGTCGAGTTTGTAAGGATTTCCAGGATAAACAATTGCCCTAAACGTTTGGATATACATTCCTGTTGGCTTGCGATACGCCATCCCCAGGTTGCCGGTTTGCCCGAGCTCTCGGTCGTAGTAACCGGGCTTTCGGGCATGGACGATAGCGCATTGCAACTGATCGCCCGCTCCGAACATCATCCCTGGGCCAAAGTGGATCCGGTAGGTGCCGTCCTGAGCGGTCTTGACCGGTTCGCTGAGGCGCAGGGTTCCCCAACCCGTCGCGACCGTGACGGCCACATCGGGAAGAGGCTTCCCCTGGTCGTCGGTCACGGTGCCGAAGACCGAGAATTCCCCGGTCGGCTTACGCGGGGTTGGGCCCAGGTCAGCCCGGACGTCCCGAGCGATGCGCCCGCTCTGTCCCTCTTCCGTCCAGATCAGGGTTTGCCCGTCGGGTGTCCACTCAACTCGGGCGCTGTGGTTGAGCACCTTGCGAGCGCCGGTTCCATCACGCTCGACGAGCCACGTTTCCGTCGATTGTTCGTCAATACCTTGCCCGGTGATGGTATGCCTGCGCTGGTAGGCGATCGTGCGGCTGTCCGGCGACCAAACCGGTCGGAGACTGCCGGCGATCTCCCATCGCGAAAGTTTCTTTTCTTGGTTGTTCACCCCTGCCGGTGAAACATGAGTCAGTTGCTTGGTTTCGAGGTCCCAGACTCCAATGCGCCCGTCCAGGGGAATGCCCGCTAGCCAACTTCCTCCTTTGAGGATCTCTGTCGTGTAGGCAAGATACCGCCCATCGGGGGACCAGCTTGCCCCCACACCATTGCATCCAAGTTTGTCGACATTACCGGTCTCTACGTCGACCACCACGAGGGGATAGTCCTTGACGTAGCCCCCCACTGCGGCGACGGCGATTTTCTTGGAGTCGGGAGACCAAGCCGGGAGGGTTCTGAGGTGGTGTGGGAGGAGCCGGCGAACTTTTTGGGTGGCGACGTCGACGATCATCAACCCCCCCTCTTCGCCCCTCTTTTCTTTTGGAGCCGACTTCAGTCCTCCGGAGTAGGTGATCCAGCGACCATCGGGAGAAGGAGCTTTGTCGTCGAAGCGGATGTCGCAAATATCAGGAAGCTTGATGGTCTCGAGCCGTTTCCCCTCCAGCGAAATGACCCGGTACTCAGCCGGAGAATCTTCCGGTGTGTAGGCGAGTCGATCATTGCCAAACCAGAGGACGTCGATGGTCCGGTCGAACGGCACGTCGAGAGTCCGGCGGTTCGTGCCATCCACGTTGGAGACCAGGATGTGCGACGTCGAGTCCCCCATGGGGCCGACGATCGCCAGGGGATAAGCCACCTGTTTTCCGTCGGGAGAGATGAAGCGGGTGATCCGGCTCGCCAGGCGCGTTTTTGCCGGCTGAGGTTCACCCTCGACCTGATTCGCCTCGTCTGGCTTCGCCGGTGGGTCTTCCGAGGCCAGAATGGGAACGGCCAGGGCGGCCGCGATGAAATGACTGCTCAAGAATAAGCCGAACAGACCTCGCATACATCCCTGATTGCTTCGCATGGTTCCCTACCTCCTTAACCATTACTCCTGATCAGAAATCAGAACGGAAACTTTATTAGCGGTATGGAGATATCGTCTTGTGTAGAGTGAATCAGGTTCAGACGGAGAGTTTTCCTCTGCAATCCAAGTAGGATGGCAGGGTCAAGTGTACTCACTTGTCTGTGGGCTTTTACGCGAACCACTGACAAGCGAGTACACTTGTCAGTGCCACCCTAGTGGATACGCCAGCCGCTGGCGAGCGAATAGGCTTTGCCACCCGAGTCCATAACAGGGTACAAAGCCTTGGAGTGTTGGTTTTCCCCGCTATCAAGCCGGGTTACTCCGTTGTCCATGAGTCAAAGCCAAGGGCCGGAGGGGTTAGCCTCCGGCCCTGGTATTGCGTCAAAGGATAATCAAGCTAAAGAGCTTGTAATATCGAATCCCTTGCGGTATTGCCGGGTCAGCAGCTTGTCGGCGTCGGGGGCGTCGACGAACGACTCGGTCTTGGCGTTCACGTTGAGCTTGCGGCCGACGTGATAGGTCAGGTCGTCGAGCTTGAGACCATTGTCCTTGGACAGGTGGTCTTCCATGCGGGCAAGAGTCTCGTAGGCTTCTTTGTTGTCGCCGAAGGCCTTGGAGACCGAGTTGAAGGGAACCGTTTCGCCAAGGCGATACGAGATGTTGGCCAGGTGGCAAAGAGCGCTGGAATAGTGCCCTTCGAGGATGTCGGCATTGAGGTCCGAGACCTTGCGGCTGCGAACGGCCGCGATGAAGTTGGCGAAGTGGCTGCCGGTCGGCTTCTTCGGCAGTTCGACCTTCGGCAGCGGCTCGGGATCGCTTTTGCCCTTCGGGTAGAAGAAATTGTCGGCGATGATTCCCTCTTCGAGATGGGCGATATTGCCGACCTTCTGCTTGAGGTAACCTTCGGTGTTGAGCCCGCGGACCTCGAAGATGAGCTGGGTATCGCCGTAGTCGAAGACCGAGATCTGGGTGTTGGCGGTCTCTCCCTGGTCGTGGTAGCCGAAGCGGCCGCCGAGGCTAAGCACGCTCTTGGGAAGCGTGGCGCCGGGGATCAACCAGCGGGCTTTGTCCATCTCGTGGACCCCCTGGTTGCCGATGTCACCGTTGCCGAAGTCCCAGAACCAGTGCCAGTTGTAATGCACCAGGTTCGTGTTGAAGGGGTGCTCGGGTGCGGGGCCGGTCCAGATGTTGAAGTCAAGGCCGTCGGGCACGGGGGACGTGGGCTGGATCCCGATGCTCTTGCGCGGCTTGTAGCAAAGACCTCGAGAGACAAGCAGTTTTCCATATTTGCCCGACTTGACGAGTTCAGCAACCTGCATCCAGTGGGCGCTCGACCGATTCTGGGTGCCGTGCTGAACGATCCGGTCGTACTTCCGGGCCGCTTCGACGGCGAGACGTCCTTCGTGAACGTTGTGGCTGCACGGCTTCTCGACGTAAACGTCTTTGCCGGCCTGACAGCCCCAAACGGTGATCAGGGCGTGCCAGTGGTTGGGGGTGGCGACCGAAATGGCGTCGAGCTCTCTATCATCGAGAGCGTGACGAATGTCCTGCACGGTCTTGGGCTTGGTCCCTTTACCCAGCGTTTCGAGTGCGACCTGGGCGGTAGCGGGGGCGTAAGTGCGGGTATCGGGGTCGATCAGGTAGGTGATCTCGACCCCTTTCATTCGCGCGAACTCGTGGATGTGCTCACGGCCCCGGCCGTGGAGGCCTGCAACACCGATACGAATGGTGTCATTGGCACCGATGACTCGGCCTGACGACTTGGTTCCACCAATCGCGAACCCCGCTCCGATGCCCGCGGCGGCGATCGAGCGACTCAAGAACCGGCGGCGACTCAGATTGGACATCATCTTTCTCCGGACGGTGGGGATTCACTCGGGCCGCGACACGGCCGCGATCACCACGAAATTATGGTCGAATTTTCGCGGGATTCCCAAGAAATTCTCGAGATCCCCGCGAGGTTGTTTACATGGGGAGCATCCGTGCATAGATCACTTCGTGACGGTGAAACGATCGAGCTCTTCACCGGTGTCTGAGATCTGGTGAATTTTCAAGGTCGATCCGTTCACATCGGCGACAGTCAAAGAATGAACTGTCGAGACAAATTTATATGTGAACTCCTGCCAAGATTTGGGGTCATCTTGCTGGTCGGGGTTGTAGAGGCGTGCGCCTCCGGCCCCGGAGACCAGGTAAATCACCCCGTCCGGCTTGGTCTTGTTCGCGCCGTCAAAGGCCTTGTCGAGCGTCCATTTTCCGTTCACGACGCCGTTCGGCTGCGGGGTCTCGGGAACGAAGCGAAGGGGAAACGATCGCTGATAGTTATGAACGTGCCCCGCGAAGACGACATCCACCTTGGCCTTCTCAAGCAGAGGAGCCAGCAAGCGTGTTCGCTGCTCCTCGAAGTGCGCCTTGGCCGAATTGAAACCGGGGTGGTGGAAGGCGACGAAACGCCAGGCCGTATTTTGCGCGGAGGCTAGGTCCTGCTCAATCCAGGCGACGAGCTCAGGGTCTCTCCAGTTGACGTAGGGGTTGGCGTCGAGGACTGTCCAGTGAGCGTTGCCATAGTCGAACGAGAAATTCGCCATGCGGGGGAATGCGGCCCCGGCGTTCGCCAGGAAGGCCTCTTGAGGAGCACGCGGGCCCGTGAAGGGAGGCCCCGCCAGGGTGCCATCTTTGCGGAGCGGCCCATTGAGAGGTTGATCCCAGTCCAGGAAGTAGGCGAGGCCGTCAGGATATTTCTCGAAGTCCCGGCTGGCGATGTCGTGGTTGCCGGGAGCGGAGACGAAAAGGGTCGACCGCAAGAGGGGAGCGCCCACTCTCGGCGATGCCTGGTCTGAGTTATAGACGGGCCAGAACCGGTCGCGATACTCGGTCACCCGGCCTCGGCTGTAGACGATGTCCCCCGGGATCATGACGAAGTCGGGGTCGGCCAGAGCCGTCTGATAGGCGACCCGCCGTTGCTCCTCGGTCCCCGCGCCGCAGTCTCCGAAAACCGCGAATCGATACGGCTGATCGGCCCCCTTGCGTGCATGGGCCTCGGCCTCAAAGACGACCGTCTTGTCCTTAAGCACGCGATACGCAAACTTTTCGCCGGCCGCGAGACCCTCCAGCGTTGTGCGGTAGCGGCGATAAGGGGGAAGACTAGGGACCGTAAGCCGCTGCATCGTGGGAATCGCGGCCGGTTTCCAGGGCTGCCCGACACCCGGTCGATACTCGACCGTCCAGCTCTCCTTTCGGTCGTCCGTCTGCCAGATTAATTGAAGGGTCGCCGGAGCCGCGTTACCCAACTGCAAGTAAGGCTTGACCACGAAAGCGTGTGCGGAGGGTTCCGCGCCGGCCGCATAAGGGGGTTGCAAGAACATGGGGCCGGCAAGCAGCCCCAACACTGCGCACAGTTGACGGGAGAGTCTCATCAAAGGCTCCAAGGCCATCGAAGCAAAGGCTTCTCTGAGAAGACGGAGCAGGCCAAGCGATCCCCGGCCCAAACCGGGGTGCTGTGACGCCAGCTCGGTAGTACCGCGCGAGGGCCCCATGATCCTCGAGCGATGCCCTAGAGGACAAGCACCTACCGGGGAGGGATTTGTGGTGGCGCCTTGGAAGAGATTTCTGCGAAGGGGACACACGAAAGCGTCGGTAGCCACTCAGAAAATGAAAATATTGCAGAAATCGTAATGTTTCCTCATCGGAATCAAATTCAGGATCGTTTGCAGATGCCGAGATGAGAGGAGATCGACCGATCACGCGCTGCGGTGGTATTCCGGGACCCTTGTTTGGGTTTGCGACCGGCTATGAACCCCATGAGGAGAACCGATCCCAGGGCCCATCTTCAACGTCTGCCATTGTTCATCGGCGAATATTCCGACGACCGAGGCAACTTCCGACCTTTTGTACTGCAAAAGTCGTTGGTTCGTTCGAAAAATCAAGAGCCTCACCCCGCGCTTCCGCATCGAATTCGGCGGAAATGCGAGGTGAGGACTTACGCCTCTCTGGATCGGGATGCACGCCGGAACGAAGTCGTAATTCACTCTTTCCGATCAGTGAGGTCTATTCTTCCCGGGATAATTGTGATCAGCCGTTCCCGCTCGTGCGAAGAGCCGTCTTTGGCCGTGGAGGTCAGCCGCTCGTCGTAGATACCGAGGCTTACGACGAAGCCGGAGCCGTCGGGAATATCTGACGTGAGCTTATCAGAAATGAACGTAACATGATTCGATTGTGGATGATCATTCTCGGCCTTGTCATGAAAAACGTGCGCGGACCACTCCAGGGAAGGAAGCATGTAGAAAGACAGATCCAGGGAAAATCGAACTCCTTTGGGGAGGTGAGATCCATTGGCCTGAACGGTCGTTTCTGTGGCCAACGTGTTCCAGAGTTCTCGTGATTCTCGCGATCGCGGATGCGATATGGTTTCAAGATCGCGTGATGTGATGACTCGAGGAGTCAGCGGCTTGCTGCTGGTTGAGACCATGGCCGGCATATTCTCAAAACTGGTAACCTTGGGGGCACGAGTCATCTTCTCGCTGGGTTGCGAGCGGATGTGGTCGAAGAGATCGGAAAGACCCTGGCGGTCGAGAATCCAGGCCTTGAGACGACTCCCGTCCTGAGGAGCCGGCTTGAGTTTTTGCTGGACCCGGTCACGCCACGGTTTGGATTCGAGATTGAGGAAGCGGACCTCGTAAGAAATTTGGCGATCGCTTTTAATCTCGATCCGGCCTTCGGGAACAGGCTGAGCCGGGTGCGAGCTTGGCGGCGGCAGGCTTATCGTGGGGGTTTCGGCGGGGTTGGGCTTGGATTGCTGCGCCGGCTCCTGTGTCCAGCCGGCGGTAACCACAACGGCGGCGATGATGCCGGCCAGGGGCAAGGTGGCGAGAGGCCAAATGTGACGTTGGGGATAAGAAGGCGCCATGCCAATCAGCTCCTGAATGCGAGGAAGAAGAGATGGAGACTCCCCGGCCAGCGTGACGCTGGTCGATATCGGCACGAGAGTTCTTTGACGCAGCCGGGCGACCGACTCCAGGGCGCGGGCGAGGGCGAGTGGGTTCCGCGTAAGGCGTACAGCCAGCGCGTCGGCGCAGTGCTCGCGCTGACGGCGCACCGAGGCGGAGATCCAATGGATGGCCGGGTGATAGAAGAAGGCGATCTCGAGCAGACGCTGAAGGAGATTCACGATCGGGTCTCTCCGCCGAGCGTGCGCCAGCTCATGAGCAAGCACGGCTTCAAGTTGCTCGGTTCCGCAGACCTCGAGCCAGCCGTCCGGAAGCAGAACCAGTGTCTGGAACAATCCACAGAGGCAAGGTTCATGGATCTGTGGATGAACACGAACGTCGGGCTTTTTCCGAAGGTTCAGTCGGCGGGCGAGTGAGACCACTCGCTCTTGAACAACGCGGGGTGCGGGAAGCGCCTCGCGGCGGATCCGCCGGATTTCGCGAGTTCCAAGGGCCAGGTAGATTCCGAGGCAACCCACCACTGAGCTCCAGACGACCAAGCCGGCCGCCCGGACTCGATGGAGCACGGCTGCCATGGGAGAGAGCCGACGATTGAGCTCTGAAATCCACAAAAGACCTGTGGAACTTATTTTCATCTTTGGAGAATCTCGCATGATGGGCCGAGATCGCATGGGCGACGACTCGGCGGCGGCCTTGATCATGATGGCGAAACTTGGTTCTGAATCGGTGCTCTCGTTAGTGGAAAATCCGAGGATCTCTTGAAGTGACGCGAAGCCAACCGAGCCGGCAGCCACGAAGACCAGGGCAGAGATCAGAAGGTGATAACAAGTGCGGTGCGTAAGCCGGGGGCTGTTCTGGAGGATCAAGGCGACGACCGCCGCGACGATCAGGCCGAGCCAGAGGCTGTGTAAGAGGGTGAGCCAGATCGGGCGTAGAGGCATCAACCCTTGGATCGCTTCGAGCGCGGGGAAGGCCATCGGCGCTCTCCTTCCTTGGGTTCGGCGGCCTGGCGGTTCTGGTAGTCGTCGAGAAGCGAGCGAATCTGGTCGAGTTCGTCGCCACTCGGTTGGGATTGGTCCAGGAGATGGGCGACAAGCAGGCTGGCCGAGCCGCTGTAGACTCGCTTGAGCGTTTCTCCCAGGAATGAGCGCAAGGTTTGTTCCCGAGAAGCGGCAGGCTCGTAAACAAACGCGCGTCCTTGCGGTGCGCGGCGGAGCAGCCCCTTCTCGGTCATGACGTTCAAAAGGCTCATGACCGACGTGTAAGCCCGAGGAGGTTCGGCGGTTTGGTTCACCACCTCCGCGACGTCGCGCACTGTCGAAGGTCCCTCGCGCTCCCAAAGGATCTTGAGGATCTCGAGCTCGGCGGGAGTCGGCTGTTCGTGTCGAGGACGGACCATCCGAGGATGACCTCCTTGTTCATGCCGTGGATTCAAGCCTCACTGCAACGGTGGTCATCATACGGGTTTTGCCGTAGACGTCAACGGTAAAACCCGTAGATCGTTGGCGAAGCCGCAATGAGGGGATCCTCGCTGAGCGGTTGTCTGAAGCCGTTTCCATGGGCTCCGGGTGGCCGTGGCGTCGCTCCACGGCCACCCTATCAAGGGCTCGCTTCGCTCCGTTTCCTGCCAAGTCGCATTCTTAAATAATGAGCATTTATTAATAATGCATTCTTAACGATTGCTGTGGTCGATGGTGGATTTGCGTAGGAATTGAGAAATATTGTGATTGAAGTGACGTAATCTTTGCCGTGAGGTGCACGCTGTTTGTTGGGCGATGCCCATTTTGAAAGCCAAAGAATACGAAGATATTTTGTCGATCAAGATGTTTGAAAGGAAGCTTGTAGGCGGCGAAGGCCTTCGTCGATGGAAACGGTGGGCTCGTAGCCGAGGTCGCGGCGGGCGGCGTCGATGTTGAACCAGTGGGCGGTGGAGAGTTGGTGGGCGAGGAACCGGGTCATAGGGGGCTCGCCGGGGAGGCGGAAGAGACCGTAGGTCGACTCCAGGAGGGACCCCACGGCTAGCGCTGTTCCCGCGGAGATGGAGCGTGTGATGGGAGGCACGCCGGCCGCGTGGAGGATCCGGTTGATCAGGCTCCAGAGCGGGACCGGCTCTCCTTGCGAGACGAAGTAGGCTTTGCCGGCGATCGGTGAGCCCGGGGCCAGGCGGTCGCCGGCCTGGAGGTGAACCTGAGCGGCGTTGTCGATGTAGATGGTGTCGACCAGGTGATCCACGTGGCCCACCTTGCGGAGCCGGCCGGACTTGGCCTTGGCGATGATCCGGGGGATGAGGTGATTGTCGCCAGGCCCCCAAATCAAGTGGGGGCGGATTGCGACTGTGGCGAGACGCTCGTCGTTCGCGGCCAGCACGAGGCGCTCGGCCTCGGCCTTGGTCGCCGAGTAGTGAGACTTGTGGTGGTCGGGATAGGGAGCGGACTCATCCACCCCCTCCATGTCGCGGCCGTTGAAGACGACGCTGGGGGAGCTTGTGAAAACGAGGCGACAAACTCCTTGCGCCCGGCACGCGTCGAGGACGTTGCGGGTCCCTTCGACGTTGGCCCGTTGATAGTCGGCGAGCGGTCCCCAGATACCGGCCTTGGCGGCCACGTGGAAGACGATGTCGCAGCCCTCGACGGCTCGAAGGACGGCGTCAGGGTCGGCGAGATCTCCCTGAATCGTGGTGACGCCCAGCGCGCGGAGCCTTGGGTAATCGCCCCGCGCGAGCGTACGAACCGAGGCGCCTCGGGCTCGCAGGAGGTTGACGATCGCCCCACCCAGAAATCCGCCGCCGCCGGTGACGAGTGCGGTCATGAAAGCTTCCTCGCGGCCCAGACGGCCAGCTTCTCGCGGAAAATCTTGGCGTTGTGGCGAATATCGACGGGGAAGGCGGGATGAAACAAGATTGTGTTGATGTCTTGAGTATGCGGATAGCGTGAGCCGATCTCAAGAAGCTCCTGGCGGATCGTGTCGATGCTGGTGCGAGCCTTGGTGCCAGGTGCCAATCGGTTCAGCTCCACGCAGAGGATGGGACGCATGCGTCCTGGTTCACCAACCCCCACAAGTGCGGTCCGAAAGACACTGGGGTGTGTGTTGAACACGGCCTCGCAGGGGATGGTAAACAACGTGCCTGCCGTGGTGACGACGCGATGCGACTTGCGTCCGCAGAACCAGATGCGGCCGCGATCGTCGCGGTAGCCCAGGTCCCCCATGCGATGATAGAAGCCCCCCTCCCCTGACGCGCCGACCGGAATTTTGGCGAGTGCAGTGGACTCAGGGCGGTGGAAGTATTCGCGGGTGACGTTGATCCCTTGAACGGCGATCTCGCCGATTTCGCCGTCCGGAAGGAGGAGATCATCCGACCATGTTTTCATGGGAGCGTCGGAGATCCGCACGATCTTGAGCGTGATGCCGTCCACGGGGAAACCCACGCAGACCCCGGCCCCCTGGTCGGTTTGTTGGCGAGTCTCTTCCAGGATCATGGTGCTCGAGATTGAGCAGACGGGAAGGGCTTCGGTGGCGCCGTAGGGGGTGTAAATCGGGGTCTTGGGTTCGAGGAGCTTGGAAAAGGTCTCGAGCACGCGGGCAGGCACCGGCGCCCCCGCGGAGATGGCGCGGCGCAGGGTTGGCAGGCTTGCGCCCGTCTTCACGCCGTAGTCACCGACTCGCCGGATCAAGGCAGGGGAGCCGAACATGTTGGTGACGTGGAACTCGTGGATCGCTCCCAGGATCTTGGTGGGATCCACCTGTGCGGGGCGGGTCGCGTCCATCTCGGGGATGATCGACGTCATCCCCAGGGCGGGACCAAACAGGGCGAAGAGGGGGAACGTGCAGAGGTCGATCTCACCGGGCTCGATGCCGTAGAGGGCGCGGAGGATTTCCACCTGGCGGGAAAAGATCGCGTGGGTGTAGACGACTCCCTTGGGAACCCCCGTGCTGCCGCTTGTGAAGAGGATCGCGGCGGTCTCGTCGGGGGCGGTTCGAGCCAGCAACGGTTCCTGATGTGAGGAACCCGTTTGGCGAGTGAGTTGAGCCAGTGTTGGCCCGCCTCCCGGCCAGCGCTTTCCCGCCGTGGCCAGGCAGCGAATGGTGGCTCGACCCCACCCCAGAACTTGCCTCGCGGCGTGGGCCTTGGGAATGCCGATGAAGGCTTCGGGAGCAGCCTCGGCGATGCACTGCTTGAGGTTCTTCATCCCCATGCCGGGGTCGATGAGAACGGGCACCGCACCCAGCTTGAAGAGGGCGAACGTCAAGGCGAAGAAGTCAACGCTCGGCTTGACCATCACGACGGTGCGAATCCCGCGGTCGACACCGATCGTCCGTAGGCCGTGCGCCAGGGAGTTGCTGAGGGTATCGAGCTCCTGGAAGGTCAGCCGCTCACCGCGTGCCGGCCAGATGACCGCCCAGGCCGTGGGGCGCTCTCGAGCCATCTCCGGCAGGCCCGCCGCGATGTTCATGAAGTCGGTGTCGATCACGTTCGAGCCATTCTCGGGAGCGGGAGGGATCAAGCCTTCAGGCCGTGATGTCGTCGGACCGGGTGTCGCAGCCTACGGTTTCTCCGGACGCCGGATGCTTACGCAGAAAGTCTTGCACGAGCGGCACGACCTGATCGGTCTCATCTTCGAGGATGTAGTGCCCCGCCTCGGGGAAGCGATGGACCTCGGCCTTGGGGAAACGCTTGATCCACTCGTCCAGGAAGTGGCGATCGAAGACGAAGTCTTTCATGCCCCAGGCAATCATCATGGGTACATGCGAAAGCAGGTGCAAGCGATCCTGGACGTGGGTCACCAGGTCGAAGGCACGGTCGCCGGGGTGGAGCGGGATGTCTTGAACGAACCGGAGGATGGCGATGCGGTGATCCCAAGAGTCGTACGGAGCGAGGTAGGCGTCGCGCACGGATCTTGGCATTGGATGATGTTTACAACCGATCATGGCCGTCCCGCGGCAGAACGCGTTCAGCCCCCGGACCATCCAGCCGCCGACGCGGGTGTCGCGGCAGAGCCAGAGCGCTCGCGGAAACGGCTTCGATGCTGGGAGATGGAAGGCCCCGGTGTTGAGCACGACCAGGCGGGCGATGCGCTCGGGATGCCGAGCGGCGTAGGTCAGGCCGATCATTCCTCCCCAATCGTGCACCACCAGCGTGATGCCCCGATCGACCCCAAGGTGCTCCAGAAGCGCTTCGAGATCGTCGACGCGGCGCTCGAGGGTGTACGTATAGCGGGCGTCGTCCGGCTTGTCGGAGAGGCCGCACCCGATGTGGTCGGGGACGATGGTGCGGTAGGAACCGGAGAGGGCCTCGACGAGCTTGCGATAGTAGTACGACCAGCTCGGGTTGCCATGCACCATCACGACCGGCTCCCCCTGCCCTTCGTCGAGGTAGTGGTAGCGCAGGCCGTTGAGATCGAGGTCACGCCCCGGATGAAGTCGCCGGAACTCGTCAAAGCTGTCAGTCATGCGAGACACCCGGCCCTATGTTTCGTCGTTTCGTCGTCCGCCACAGCTCAATCGTGGGGCTGGCTGTCTTTCGTGGGGTGGGCCGTTCCCACCCTCCAGAGCGTTACCATTCCAACCCGAGCATCAGGCAGTTCAGCCCGCTGCCGATGCCGAGGAAGGCCACGCGGTCTCCGGGGCGGAGGAAGTCGCGGTCCTCAGCCAGGGCGGCGGTCAAGGGGAGCGAGACGGTGCCGATGTTGCCCAGGTAGCTATAGGTGGAGAAGTCTTTCTCCTCGGAGATTCCCAGGGTCTTGAGGATGGTGTCGTGGTGTCCCGAGCCGACCTGGTGGCAGATGACCTTGTCGATCTGATCCTTCATCCAACCAAGTTTGCGGAGGAAGGCCGACCAGGTGCGGGTGCCGAGCTCCACGCCATGCTTGAGCACGGAGACGGAGTCGGTCGCCATGAACTGATGGAACCCCAGGGGGCGAATCGCTTCCATCCCCCAGCGGCAGAGAGCGTGGAACTGAGGAGCCGTCTGGGTGACCCCTCCAAGTAGCCTGCGTCTCTTCTCGGGAGAGAACGAACCATCGGTGAGCAGCATGGCCACGGCCCCTGATCCGCCGGTCAGGGTGGCGAGCGACTCTTTGAAGGTTTCCATGGTGCCGGATGTGAGCATCCGGTCGATCATGATGTCGTTGATCTCGCGTGCGGTCTCACACGAGACGACCATGCCGGCGCGGATTTGGCCGAGCTCGATCCGGTTGGCGATGTCGATCATGCCGTTCAACACGCCCAGGCAAGCGTTGCTGATATCGTAGACGGCGGCCCCTTCGGAAACGCCGATCTCGGCAGCGACCCGGCAAGCCGTGGCCGGCTCGAACAGTTCGCGACAGACCCCCGCGTAGATCAGGACGTCCAGGTCTTCGGGGCGAACATTGGACGTTGAGAGTGCCTGCTTGGCGGCCGCCGCCGCTCCTTCGGAGACGGCGTAACCTTCGTCCCACCAACGTCGTTCGACGATTCCGGTGAGGGCCTGGAGCTGCCCTTCCGGGATCCGCAGCGCCTCATAAAACCGCTTGAGCCGCCCTTCGAGCTCGGCCGAGGTGACGACGACCGGGGGCAGCTCATAGCCGATCGCGTCCACATAAACCCGCGAGTATCTCATCGAGTCTCCGCTTCGAGACCGACCGCCCTTCTCTCCCTGAGTTCCCGAAGGGTGGGCACAGCCCACTCAATTTCCCGGGAAATCCTTTACGGTGGGAATGCCCAGCCTAGGGGAGAGGAGGTGTCCTGTACTCGATCTTCTCTATAGCGATTTCAGCTCGCATTGCACCCGCGAGCCCTGGAAAACCGCTGGCTTTGTGAAACCTCAATGGATGGCACTCACAAGCGTACTCGCTTGCCGGCAGCTTGCGTACTGCTCCGCGGCCAAGTGAGTCCACTTGACCGGGCCACCCCTGTTGCATTGCAGGGAAAAATTCTACACATCAGAGCCTTGTGCGCCAGCCGAAGGAAAACGGCTCAACTCAATCCGAGCGTGAAGTCGTTCATCTGGAAGATCGTACGTCCATCTACGGTAAGGAAGCCATCGGCCTTGAGGCGACGATGTTGATCGTCGATCTCGGTGATGACAGCCTGAACGACAACGCGATGGTCGGTCGGTAGCACCTGTCCTCGGTACATCCAGCGGTGGGGGAGGCTCGACTCGTACCGGAACTCGGTGCCAGGCTCGACTCCCCAGCGCTCAGCGGCCTTGACTTTAAGCAGTTGCAGGAACGATTCCAACCCCAACGAGCCGGGACAGACGGGGTCTTGGTAGAAATGGGCCTGGAAATACCAGGTGCTGGGATCAACCGGCTGCGACCCTTCGATGAACCCGAGTCCATGCGGACCGCCGTCCGGGATGAATACGTCGATGCGGTCGATCATGCGAAGGCGGTCGTCAGGGAAGGGAGCCTCCCTGGGATAGTCAAACGAACGAGCCCGGGCCAGCTCTTCTTGCCCCGGCCGATAAAGCGCGGCGTCGCGGATACCGATCTGGTTGGCCAGGGCCTCGGCGCGGAAGAAGCCGAAGTAGGTGTCGCCACGGTAAATGACTTGCCCCGCCGCACGGACGTCCATGTCATAGTGCTGGATGATCATGCCGCCGGAGCTCGAGACCTTGGTGATGCGAATCCGCGTGACCAAGGTGCCGGTGTGGGGCGTGACCGGCTCGGCGGCGACGGCCGACCCCCCTAAGTTGCGGAACTTGAGATCCTCGGTGCTCGTCAGGGCTGAGCCCAGGTAGGCTGCCAACCAGCCGCAAGGTTGCAGAGCCGCTTCCAGGAGCACCGCGAACGGCATGTGAGGATTGCGCTCGGCGGCAAAGTACCAGGCACCTTCAGGGATATCGTACCTGGCCTCGATCTCTCCCCCTGCGACCAGCTTCCAGGGTTCCGCCTCAATGGCCGTGATTCTGTCCAGAAACTGGAACGGAGGGCCGGGCAGGCGGGCGATCACCCGTTCGGAGTCGAAGACGCGATAGGGTTCGCCGAACGCCTCCGAGGGCTTGCCGATGGCGAAGGCCAGAATTCGGTCCTGGTCGAAGAGGGGCGCCGGCTCATCGGGGGTGCAGGAGCTTGAGGAGGGAGCCGAGCGGCCCTCCCAAAGGGTGTGGAGAGCCTCACGCGAAAGACCGCTCATCCGCAGAGACATGTCGCTGATTTCAACGACAGGCTTGCCGTCGGCGTACATCAGGGCGTCGACGATCGCGTAGGGCTCAGGGGCGTAGCCAAGCTCCTTGATGGTGACTTCATAGGTCACCTTGCGGGTCGATTCGATGACCTGGCCGCGGCACTTGAGCCGGCTCGCGGCCCCCGGCATCGGCTCGCAGACGACCTCATCGTGTTCGCCGATCCAGCCCATCCGCATGAGGTGGATCCGTAGCGTGTGCAGGCAGCACTCGAACATCAGGGTGCCCGGCATCACACGGTCGTCGACGAAGTGGCAGGTCATGAACCAGGCGTTGGGATCGATGTCGGCCTCAGCCCGAATCCGCCCCAGCCCGTATTTGCCGCCACGCGGGTCGAGCTCGAGGACGCGATGCACCAGGGTCATCAAGCCGCCGGGAAGCCGCGTGGGGTTGTGGAGTGGAAGTCCCTCGAATGCCGGTCCAAACGCGGCGGCGAGGTCTCCGTGGCGAAGGGCCTCCACCTGCGCATCGCTGTAGGACTCGACCCCCATCGGGACGAAGTCTTCCCAGTCGTCGGGGCGCCCTCCGACGCGCGTTTGCCGTTCGACCCTGGGGGCGACGATCCCCTGCCCGGCCGCGAGTGCGTCGGCCGTGAAGAATCCGGCGCAGCCGTCACGCATGGAGAGAAGCGGCTCGCCGGCGACGGTCGCTTCAAAATGGAACCGGAAGAGGTACGTTTCCCCCTGACGGAAGAAGTGATCGATATGGATGTCGTAGTGAATGACTTCCCCGGCCGACGGCAAGGGGCGATGGAAGGTGACCACGGCGTCGAGCAGCCGATAGACCGCGAGCCCACCGGTGATGAAATCGATCCCGAGGTAGCCGGAGAGGAAGAGGTCGGCCTGGCCCGCCTCGACGGCGATGCAAGTCGGAATGCGCCCGCCATCGAGATACCAGGCTCCCGGCAAGACGTCGTGCTCGGTGACGACGCGCCCCCCTTGCATGGAGCGCGGTTCCCCCTCGATGGTCAAGATGCGGTCGACCAGCATCAAGGGTTCGTCAGGAAGCCGAACACGAGTCGGGTGAGCGTCGATAGGCGCGAATTCCGGCCCCAGCACGGCTCCAATCGATCCAATGGCGAATTCAAGGCACTGATTGCGGTCTAGAGCCACGAGAGGTGACGGTGGAGTCACCAAGGAAACCGGAGGATCGAGGGAAGGAGGCGAGGAAGTGACGTTTGGCGCGGGCGAACTGGGCATGGAAGCCGGTATTCCCGCCGGCTCATCCAAGAGCACTTCGATAAGCGCCATCTGAAAGGCGAGTTGGTTGGCCAGCGTCTGGCTGAGGTTGCTCGAGACCCGAAGGAACGTCTCATGGGTTTCCGCCCGGGCGCTCTCTGTGTCCATCGCCTGGCGAATCAAGGGGTCCGTACTCGGGGTCGGGGGAACCAGGTTCGTGTTCGGCACGTGGGGTGGTACCTGTCGATCATTCCGACCTGAAGCCGGGGGCACAATGGGTTGTGGGAGACGCGATTTCGCGACGAACGCATCGGGGCGAGACGCCCGAATGGGTACCGAGACGCCGCGATCGGGGGGAGCGGCGATCGGAGGATTGACCGAGCGTTTCCGCTCCGTGGGAAGCTTAGGCACTCGAAAGGCTTGACCACCAACCTCGACCTTGAGGAAACGCCCCGTCCGAGGCGAAGGTTCGGAACCTTCGGAAGAAGCGGCACCACGCGGGCCGTAGAGCGGGGTCAGGTCGACGGGAACGCGCTCGGCAATCGCGCGGGCGAGCAAGTCGAGAATCGTGGTAAGCGCGTCGTGCCCTGGCAGGCAGGCTGACAAGGCCAGGTGAGGCTGACCTTGGAGGATCTTGTCGATCATTCGCGTACAGGAGCCGCCGGGACCAACTTCGATGAAGACGCGAATTCCGTCTTGGTAGGCGCGGCGAATGACGTTGGGGAAGTCGATCCCGTGGATCGCGTGGGAAACAATCGAATCCGCCGCCGAATCGCGGTCGGGGATGAACGACTCTCCCGAAGCCCCGCTATAGAAACGAACGCCGGCGGGCGGGGTCGTCTTGAGCAGGTGCAAGGCCCGGTATTCAGGCTCAACCTGGCTTGCGATGGGACAGTGGATGGTGCTAACGAGCGGGAGCGGCAGGAACCGTCCCCCAAGCGTACGTACAACCTGCTCGACCGCTTCGCGTTCCCCTCCGATGACGGCCTCGGACGGGGTGTTCACGATCAGGAGGTAGGCTCGTGGGTTTCCTGCGAGAGCTCCCCGAATCGCTTCCGCCGAGTAGGGAACGATACCGGCCACCCAGTCGGCAGCTTCTCCGGGAGGAGTGCCCCAGGCGCGGCGGGCGGCGTCGCAAGGTCCCGCGAGCTCGGTCCGGAAAAGAGGGGATTCGTCGATCCGCTGGAGCATGAGGTCGCGCTCGGTCCAGGCCTTGAGCGCGAACAGGGCCGACGATTCCCCCAGGCTGTAACCGATCGCCGCCTGAGGCAAGATCCCGAAGGACTGCAAGAGGTCGGTGACGACGCAGCCCATCGCGACCTGGCCGAGGATCGGCGGCCGATGGTCGTGGAACGTGTCCGGAGAATCGTTATTCCAGAAGGTGCCTGAAGCGAGCTGGCTACGGAGTGAGCCGTTCTCGGCGTCTTGTGCTCGCAAGATCTCCGGCCAAAGCGAGGAGAGGGCCTGGCCCATCCCCGAGAACTGGTTGCCGAGGCCCGGGTAGACGAAAGCCACCTGAGAGCGGCCCGAGTGCTGCCGCCCGGTCAGGAAAGCACGATCGTCGGTGCGTCGTCTCGCGTTGCGAACCGTGTCTTCGGCCTCGAGCTTTCGTCTGGCCTCGGCCAGGAGGTCGAAGAGGCCGTCGGAGACCGAGCGCCCGGGGACGATCCCTTGCCGGTGCTCGATTTCATGAGCCAGAAGCGCCAGTCCGAGTCGTTTCGAGGGATCCGTTCCGCGCTCCTGCCACCAGCTTCTGGCCAACCCTTCGAGAGACAACGCCGGCCCCTTGATGGCCAGAGCTTCGAGCTTGTCGATGCCTTCGCGGAGCCCCGCGATGTCGTCGGCTTCGATCGTGAAGAGGGCCGTGTTGCGCGGTCCGAGTGGCTGGAACCTGTCGGGGAAGGCGTCCGCGGCTTGCGGTTCATACCCTTCCAGAACGGCGTGAAGACAGTTGCCATCGCTGCCAAGCGAGCTGACCGCCGCGCGGCGGGGCCCTCGCTCCCGATCGCGGAGCCAGAACTGCGCCCCTCGACTCACGACGAAGGGTAACGAGCCGCGCCCGAGCTCGGGCAAGAGATCGTCGTCACCTCGCAAAGGAGGAATTAACTGCTGATACAAGCAAAGGGCCGCCTTGATCAACGAGGCGAGGCCCGCCGCGGCTCCCGCGTGGCCGACGTCTCCCTTGGCGGATCCGAGTGCACAGAAGGTCGACGAGGACCAGGCTCGGCTGTGCCTGGCAAGGGCCGAGGCTTCTAGCTGGTCTTCGCTCGGGCGGCCGCTGCCATTCGCCTCAAAATATCCGACCGTGGCGGGATCGACATGAGCTTGTTCGTAGCCGCGGTCGAGAGCTCGTAGGTAGGTCGAGACACCCGGGCCCGAGGCGGCTCCCATTCCCTTGACGATCGCGTAGATCCGGTCACCGTCGCGCTCGGCGTCTTCGAGACGCTTCAGGATGACGACCCCGGCCCCGTCGCAAGGGATCGTTCCGTCCCCCTTGTGCCCCAGCGGGCGGACCTTTCCCGAGGCTGAGAACGGCTGAATGCGATGCGTGCAAAGCACCGCGCGAACGTCGCAGGGAAGGTCCACAGCGCCGACGATGGCCTCGTCGATCTCCCGATTCTCGAGCAGACGCATGGCCACGTCGAGGGCGCGAAGCCCCGACGTCTCTTCACCGGAGACCGTGAAGCTTGGCCCGCCGATCCGAAACTCGCGGGCGATGCGGCTGGCGACGAGGCCGCCGAGGGCTCCCATCGTGCGATTGGCCGAGAGGGCCGGACCCGCCGCGTCTCGAAGCTCCGAGACCCATTGCGCGAGCGCTTCCTCCGAGAGCCCCCAGCGCCCTTCCTGGTTCCAGCGCCTGGCCTTGTTGGCCAGGGACCAGCGAACGTGGAAGTTGGTCGTATTCAGGTCGAGGCCGATGCCCATGAACACGCCGGCTCGCAGCCTGGGGCGGTCGTCCCAGCCTGCGTCGGCAATGGCTTCCGCGGTTGCCAAAAGCGCCAGCGACTGCTGCGGGAGCATCTCCTCGAGCTCGCGCGGAGGAATCCGGAACTGATCGGCCCGAAGCGACAGCTCCTTGATGGAGAACCCCAGCGGCTTGAATCGATCGAGTCCCTCACCGCGATACCAGGTGCTGTTGGGAATGCCCCACCAGTTGCGAAGCAGCGCGGGAGCCTCAACGTTCTCGCCCCCTAGCACGCGCTCCTGAAACGCCCGAAGTCCCCGGAAAGGACCGAAATGGGCTCCCATTCCCACGATGGCGATGGAGGCGGCGCCGGCCGATTCTTCAGAACGCGCAGGGGCAAGCCGATCCTCGGTTTGTTGGTGCCCCGAAGTTCCCTGGTCGGATCGAGGCTTGGAAGAAACGGCCGTGTCTTTTGCTTGATCCGACTCGGTGGATGGAATCCATTCTTCTATGAGAATGTGAGCGTTGATTCCTCCGAAACCGAAGCCGCTAATCGCGGCGCGGCGGGCCTGGCCGGGCTGGCGGGGCTTCCAGGGGCGAGCCTGATTCAAGACGCGGAACGGCCCCGGTTCATAGTCGAGCTTGGCCGCGGGGGTCTTGAAGTTCGCAGTGGGGGGAAACGTTTCGGCCCGGAACGCGAGCAAGAGCTTGAGTACACCGGCGGCTCCTGCGGCGGTGAGCGCGTGGCCGATGTTCGACTTCACCGAGCCGATCACGCATTGGCCGGTCTTCCAGCCGCTGGTTCCCCAGAGAGTGCGGAGGCTCTGAAATTCGACCGCGTCTCCCACTGGCGTGCCGGTGGCGTGGCACTCGATCAGGTCGACGTCGGTGGGCTCCCACCCCGCCCGTTCGTACGCCCCGCGCATGGCGCGGAGCTGTCCTTCCGAACTGGGGGCGAGCAAGCCGCCGTCCACGTCGTTGGAGAGTCCGACCGCCGCGATGACGCCGTAGATGCGGTCCCCCTGGCGAATCGCGTCTCCAAGGCGCTTGAGGACGAAGATCCCCGCCCCTTCTCCGACGACGAGCCCGTCTCCCTGGGCATCGAACGGACGCGGCTTACCGGCGGCCGACAGGGCTCGCAATTGCGAGAACCCCATCTGGGTGTAGAGGGGATCCGGGCGGGAAAGACCTCCCGCGAGCATGGCGTCTGCCTGGCCGGCGAGGAGCGTGTCACAGGCAAGTTTAAGAGCGTATAACGAAGAAGCACACGCCGCGTCGAGTGTGTAGCTGCCCCCGCCGAATCCCAGTCCTTGGGCCAGGAGGCCTGCCGGCAGACCGGCGACGTAGGCATTCCAGGGATTGGTCTGTTCGTGCGGATCGTTAAGAGTGCCGATGAACTCGTCGAAGGTGCGTCCCAGCGTTTCGCTGGCGATCGCCGACGCCGACTCGGTTGGCAAGACAATGTTGCCGAGCACCACGCCCACGCGGCTGCGGTCCACCGATTCCGTCCGGGCGTCGCGCCAGGCCTGACGACCGGCGTGCAGTGCAAGATGCACCGTGGGGTCGAGCTGAGCGAGTAGCTTCGGGTCGAGATCGAGCCCTTCGGTGTCGAGTGTGAAGCCCTCGACGAAACCGCCGCGCGTGGAGTAAACCCGATCGGGAGCCCCGACTTGCGGATCGTAGGCGTCGCTCTGGTTCAGCAGCCAGCGTCCGGAAGGGACCTCCCGTGTGGAGTCGATCCCCTGCACGACGTTGGCCCAAAACCGCTCGAGGTCGGGAGCACCGGGGAAAATTCCCCCGATCCCAACGATCGCGATCCGCTCGTCCTGTTGCATGATCGTGTTGAGACAGAAGGATCGATCCGTAGGTCGGCAAATCAATCAACGTAGACTGGAATACACCATGGCTATTCCGACGTCAACCTGCGCTGATTTGTATCAACAATGGATCGATGATTGTCTTTCGCCTTTCAAGGATTCCAACGAGAGGCCATCGTCATTCGATTGCGTCGAAAGGCCTGATTGAGTGAAGAGTCGACAACGCACTCGTAGTCGCTCATTTGAGCAATCAAGCTCCCGTCCAGATCGAGGATCTCGACGTCGGCACGAGCCCGGTGAGTGCCGGTCTGCGTGATCTTGGCGAGAATGCGAACCTCAGACTGCGGGAACGCGGGACGGAACTGGCGATACTGGCCGACAAACGTTGGCAGTGAAGCGGCACCTAGGTGTTCAACACTCCAGACGATCAACATTTGGAAGGCGCAATCGATCGACAGCGGATCGGAAAGCCAGCTCTTCCGTAACGGCCGATCGATCCAGGCCGCGGGAGCGGGCGTGGTGGCGACGAGGGCCGAAATGCCGGATTCGTCGCACCCCTCAACCTGCTCCAATCCCTGGAGCTCGGGACCATGGAAGAGAATGTCGCGATAGATCTCCGCCGTTCCCAGGGCCAACGCGGGGAGATCCCGATCATCGATCGACCGGCGCCCTTGGGGACGAGTCTCTCCCAGCAGGACCTCGGCTCGCGCATGAAGGATTTCGCGATCGGCCCCTTCGACGATCCCCCGCAGCTCGACGGCCACGCGGTAGAACGACCCATCACGCACGGCTTTGGCCGCCAGGACGCGAATCGTCTCCGGGCGGTCGCCGCGAAGCACGACCCCCTTGAAGAGGCGGAGATCATCGACGCCGCAGAAGGCCAGCCCTGGGTGGCGCTGAAGGGCTCCCTGAGCGAGCCACTCCAGGATCAGGGCCATCGGCAATACCGGCCGGCCGTCGATGATGTGCGACCGCAGAATGGGGGTTGAGGCGATGTCTAAGGTTCGCTCGAAAACTGTACTCAGCGTCGGGTTCGCGGAGGCTGGCGCTGTTGTGGTTTCCTGCGTCTTGGGAGTCGTTTCCTGCGGTGGCTGCTCGCCTCCGAGGATGACGATTTCCGTCGGTCGGTCACCGAGGCCCATGAGCTCTTCCACGAGGTAGCGAGCACCATCGCGGAGCGGGATCAGCGGAATCCCTTCCGACTCGAACAAGGGGCGGAGCGACGGGGTGACCATGCCGCCGTCCCAAGGACCCCAGTTGACCGACACCACGCGGCAGTTCGGGCGGTTCCGCGCCTCGCGTTGAGCCCACTTGTTCAGCACTTCATTGGCCGCCGCATAAGCGACTTGCCCTTTACGGCCGAACCGCGCGGTCGACGAAGAGAAGAGCACAAGAGCGCGAAGGTCATCGTGGGCCGTCGCGTTGAGCAGGCCCCGAAGACCGTGCACCTTCGTTTCATAGACCGAGGCGAATTGATCGTCGCTTTGGTCGGCAATCAGGCGGTCGGCCAGCACGCCGGCTCCGTGGACGAGTCCTCGGATCGGGCCGCATTCCGCGCGAATCGCATCCAGGTTGGCTTCCAGGGCGTCGCGATCGCGGACATCGACGGAGCGGTAGATCACGCGAGCCCCGGCGGCCTCGATGCGGGCCAGGGTTGTGAGGATTTCTCGGTTGGCGGTGAGGTCGCGGAACTGAGCGCCGATAATCTGCGGGGTGGCGTGCCCGTTGGCCCGTGCCAGCAGAGCTCGCTTGATTTCGTTTTCCTGGGTGAGTGAAGTGAGCCAACCTGGCTCCGGCGTCGGCTCTGGGCTGCGTCCCAGTAGAACGATCGTGGGACGGAACGTCTCGGCCAGGGCCAGGGCGACCTCGGCCGTGACGCCCCGAGCACCTCCCGTCACCACGACCACATCTCCAGCCTGAAGCGGAGGAGTGGTGAAGTCCGTCAGCGGCACCGACGCGAGTTCGAGCGTTGTCTGCCCCTGAAGGGTCAGCCCAACCTCGCCCGCTCTGCTCGAAAGAAGCTCGGCGATCAGCCGTTCCGCGGCCCACTCGATATTGGTGATGGCGGGGTCGAGATCGATCGCCTTGCACACCACGTCGGTCCACTCGTGTCCCGCCGTTTTGGCGAGTCCGGCAAGTCCGCCGGCCGTCGGATCAACCTCCGCCGCGAGCCCGTGGAAGCCGAAGTGACCGTCGAGCCTTGTGACGGTCGCGAGCAAGGCGCCTCCTTGCTGCCCGGCCTGCTGGAGGCCGGAGGCACAGGCGCGAAGCAAGCGGAAGCTCTTGAGGATCAAGTCGTCTCCGGAGATCGTCCTCCCGTCGAGAACGATCAAACCATCGAGATGAGCTGGGGATTTCAGGCTTTCCACCTGAGACCAGGGGATCAGCCGCGTACGGAAGCCCTGGCTCTCAAGACGGCTTCCGAGCGCCTTGGCCAAGCCGAGCCCGTCGTCGCTGATCCAGATCTCCCCCCCCTTCTTCAGGCTGATCGCCGGATTTCTCCGGGTGTCATCGAGCGGGACATCCTTGACGACCAATCGTTGCACGAAGGGCTTTGCCGTCTGAGCGATGTTGGCTTTCGGCGCCGCGTGGCCGTTCGAAGAAGCCTGAGGCTTGACCGATGCCGGCTCAGCGATGGGCAAAGGGGGGGCGCTCACCTCGGCGTTCGAGGTCTCCGAGAGAAACTCGACGATCTGCCCCAAAGTTCGAAGGGTCCCGAGATGTTCAGGCTTTACGACCGGCGCTTCTGGGAGTCTCTCCTGGATAGCGGAGAGGATTTCGACCCGTTTGATGGAGTCGATGCCGAGGTCGGCATCGAGCTGCATGTCGGGTTCGAGCATTTCTGGCGGATAGCCGGTCTTATCGGCGACAACCTCGATGAGGACGTCGTGCACCTTGGCGACGGAGGTGGCGTCAGCCTTGGGTGCGGGGGTGACGGCCYTGTGGGAGGTGTCGAGGTTTTGCGTGGGGCTTTGTGGGAGGTTTCCGTTTTGGTTTTGCGCGAGGAAGTCTGCGATTTGCTTGAGMGTTCTGAGCGTTCCGAGRTGCTCGGCCTTGATCACGGGCGCTTCTGGGAGTCTCTCCTGGATAGCGGAGAGGATTTCGACCCGTTTGATGGAGTCGATGCCGAGGTCGGCATCGAGCTGCATGTCGGGTTCGAGCATTTCTGGCGGATAGCCGGTCTTATCGGCGACAACCTCGATGAGGACGTCGTGCACCTTGGCGACGGAGGTGGCGTCAGCCTTGGGTGCGGGGGTGACGGCCYTGTGGGAGGTGTCGAGGTTTTGCGTGGGGCTTTGTGGGAGGTTTCCGTTTTGGTTTTGCGCGAGGAAGTCTGCGATTTGCTTGAGMGTTCTGAGCGTTCCGAGRTGCTCGGCCTTGATCACGGGCGCTTCTGGGAGTCTCTCCTGGATAGCGGAGAGGATTTCGACCCGTTTGATGGAGTCGATGCCGAGGTCGGCATCGAGCTGCATGTCGGGTTCGAGCATTTCTGGCGGATAGCCGGTCTTATCGGCGACAACCTCGACCAATACGTTATGAACCCGTGAGCTCGCTGGGCCGGCTGGGCTGGCGGCGACTGGCCTGGGAACCGGCGCGGGTTCAGGACGCGGAGCCGGCGCGGGTGGCCTTGGCTCCTGGCGTGCCTCGGGCACCGGTGGCGGGGTCGGCGTCGGCGGGGTGAACCGAGGAGGGGCGACCGGAAGTTCGGGTGCGCGTGTCTCGCGGACGACTGTCGGTTCCGCCTGACGGGCGGGGACGTCGGAACGCGGGGAAACGTGCTTGGCTTCGGGGGCCGCGGGGGCCTGTCCACCAATACCGAGGCCCGCGAGCGTCAACCTTTGCTGATGGTCGAAGAGGCTTTGGAAGGTGCGCTGGGCTTTGTCTTGGCCTTCGAGGTATTGGCGATGGAGCTGCGCGGTTTGCTCCCCGAGCTTCTGGAGGGCGATGAGGTTCGCCTGGGTGTCCCGGAGAGCCTGCGCCACCAGCGAAGGGTCGCTGTTCACCGGAAGGGAGGGGGTCGGAGTCGGCTGTGAAAGGGGGAGCCGAACCTGGTCGCGCGAAGCCGCTCCGGCCGGCGCGGGGGTGCCATTCGTTGGTTTCATGAGTTGACCGTGGTGCGTTCCATTGCGTCCGTTACCGTTATGGGCGGTCGTATCGCCATTATGTGAGAAGGCTTTCGGAGCTGGTTCTGGCGTGTGACGATTCCGCGTCGGCGACGAGGGGGAGACGTGCTGGGTCGTTGCGGGACGGGGAGGGATCGGCTTGACCTTGGCCTCAGCCTTCGCTTCAGGCTGGGCCTTGGGCTTAGGTTTGGGGGTGGCATTGGCGCCGGAGACTTTGACGGTGAGGGTTGGCTTGCGTGCCTCGCTCGGAAGAATGTCTAAACCTTCATCCCAACGCGAGAGGGTGACCGCATGGCCAAGCGCGGCGAGCCTGGCCAAGGTGCAGGCGAGATCATGCAAGTCGCTTTGTCGACCGCGCGAGGCGTCGACGGAGAAGGCGGAGTGAGGCCGCCCTTCGAGGATCGCGTCCACCAGGCCGGTGAGCTTGCCGTCGGGACCGACTTCCAGGAAGGTCCGCACCCCCGAGTCGTACATTGCCTCGATTTGGGCCACGAACTCAACCGGGTTGGCGAGTTGCCCCCCGAGAAGCTCGCGCGCCGTGTCGGGGTTCTCAGGATAGGGCCCCGCCGTTGTGTTGGCGAAGACCGGGATCCGCGACGGTGTGAAGGAAACGTTGCGAAGCGCTTCCAGGAACGGGGCCCGGGCCTCGGCAACGAACCGGCTGTGGAAGGCGGCCGAGACGGACAGTTCCCGTGTCGAGATCTTGCGAGCCTCGAAGAGCTTGGCGGCTCGAGTCACCTCCGACGCGGGACCCGACACGACCGCTTGCCGCGGCGCGTTCTTGTTGGCGACGACCAGGTCGATCCCTTCTTCACGCAGCACCTTTTCCACCTGGTCGATCGGTGCGAAGACCGCCATCATCCCGCCGCGCTCGCCGGCTCCCGGGTTTGCAGCCATTAACTCACCGCGCCGCCGTGCCAGCCGGTGGAAGGTTGCCGCATCAAACCGGCCGGCCGCGCAAAGTGCGGTCAACTCGCCGAAGCTGTGCCCGGCCATGGCACTCGCATGCACACCAAAGTGTTCGAGAATACTGTGGAGGCCGAGGCTAATAGCGCCGAGGGCCGGCTGGGCCACTTCGGTGGCGCGAAGGTCTTGTTCCTGCTGGTTCCTGGCGTCGTCCGAGAAGGCCGAATGCGGGTAGATGAACTCACTGAGGCGCCGGCCGTTCTTCAGTGGAAGATCATCCGCCTCGGCCAGCGTGTCGTGGAGTTGAGGGAAACGGCATGCGACTGAACGCAACATGCCGACATATTGTGATCCTTGCCCTGGAAAGAGCATGGCGAGCTTGCCGCGAGCCGGACCACTTTCAAGGTAGACGCCGCCTCGTTTGGGAGCGGTGGTCATCCCCTCGCCATGCGCTGGGCTGTTATCTCCGTTCTGGAGATGGGCGATGGCACCGCGTGCTTTCTGAAGTTGGCTGTCCAGGTTGTTGGCCAGACGATCGACGACCACCGTGAGGCGGAAGGCCGCTTCGGGGCGGAACCGGGCGCGACTTCGGGCCGCTTCCACACGCAGCTCCGCCCAGGACTTGGTCGCTGGGAGAGCCTCGAGCTCCTGCCGGAGCGCGTCGAGGCGGTCGGCGGAAAAAGCCAGGATCTGCGTGTCGCCGTCCCAGTCGATGGCGGCTTTTGCCGGGTCCGCCTCTTCCAGAACGCAGTGGAAATTGCTGCCGCCAAAGCCGAAGGCGCTCACGGCCGCGCGGCGAGGGCTGCCGTTTCGCGGCATCCAGGGGCGTGCATCGGTATTGATGTAGAACGGCGAGGTGCCAGGCGCCACTCCATCAAGCGGGCGGTTCACCTTGGCTGTGGGAGGAAGCACCTTGTGGTGAAGCGCCAGGGCCGCCTTGATCACCCCCGCGGCTCCCGCGGCGGCCTTGGTGTGGCCGATTTGCGACTTCACCGATCCCAGGGCGCACCAGGTTCCATCAGGCTTCGCTTGACGATAGACATCGTTCAAAGCGGTGAGCTCGGTGGCATCCCCCACCTTGGTCCCCGTGCCATGCGCCTCGACCAGCTCGATGCTATCGGGGGTCACGCCCGCCAGGTTATACGCCTGTTGCAGAGCCTTCATTTGCCCTGGTGCGCTCGGCGCGTAGACGGCGTTTCCTTTGCCGTCGCTCGAGGAGCCGACCGCCCGAATGACCGCGTAGATTCGGTCGCCGTCGCGCTTGGCGTCGTCGAGCCGCTTGAGTGCGAGAACCCCTAGCCCTTCCCCCAGGATCGTGCCGTCGCAGCCGGCGTCGAAAGGCCGGGCGTCGCCGCTTGGGGAGAGCGCGGGAGTCTTGCTGAAGCACATGTACATGAAGATGTCATTGAACGTATCGAGCCCGCCGGTAAGGACGAGGTCGCTACGCTTGCTCGCGAGTTCGAGCAGAGCGAGGTGCATGGCGCCGATCGAGCTGGCGCAGGCGGCATCGATGACGCAATTCGTGCCGCCGAGGTCGAGCCGGTTGGCGATTCGACCGGCCGCCACATTGCCTAGCAGCCCCGGGAAAGAATTCTCTTGCCAGCCCACGTAGGAGTCGGAGATGCCTTGAACGACGGTCTCGGCCGTGGCGTCGTCAACCCCCGCTTCCTTGAGCGCCCGCCGCCAGATGGGATGCCCCAGGCGCGCCCCGAGGGGGATGACCAGCTCGAGGCTTCCGGTAACACCAAGGATCACGCTCACGCGGTCGCGGTCGAAGCTCTTTCCCGAGCCGTAGCCGGCATCCTCGAGGGCCGCCCGCGCGACCATGAGCCCCAGCAGTTGAGTGGTGTCGGTCGCTTCGAGGTTATTGGGGGCAATTCCGAAGTCGAGGGTTGGGAAGTCGACCGGGTCGATGAAGCCTCCGCGCTTGGCGTAGGTTCGGTCGGGGGACTTAGGGTCGCCGTCGAAGTAATCTTCCGGCCGCCAGTGGGTTGGCGGAATCTCGGTGATCGCGTCGACCCGGTCACGAATATTGGCCCAGTAGCGTGATAGACCGTCCGCCTTGGGAAACAGGCAGCCCATTCCGATGATCGCCACCGGCACCGGGTGGGTTGGATCGACCGACGAATTCAAGTGACGTCCCCTTTGCAGCGCCGAGTCTTAGTGTGTTGAGTCGGAAATTCGTGGCGAGGCGAGATCCGACCCAACTTGCCTCATCCCGGGTTGAGTCGCGATAGACAACTACTGAGGTCTTTGGGTTTACCGAGTTCGTTGTTCAAAAGTTGATTCGGGTTGTTCTTGTCGTTGGGAAGGGCTTCTCTGCAACGTTCCGCAGGAGAGGCGGAGCGTGGAGGGCGACCTTCCCACAGTCGGCGTGGGAATGGAAGTCACGCCCTTTCTCGTTCGGTGGTCATGTTCAGGCGCTCTTCCAGTTCCGCGAGTTCGAGGGGGGCGAGCCGCGGCGTCCCAGGGGGGAGAGACACTCCTTGCGCTCCCAAACCTCGAGCGCGAGCCAGGACCGCCGCGCCCAGGAGGATGTTCCAGGCCACCGTGACCACGCGTCGTTCCTCGGGGCGTTCCAGAAAGGATCCACGAACCCATTCATTGAAGGCCGCCATCGCGGGACCGCACCAGATCTGGTAGTCGACGGCCCGCGAGGGTTCCCCAGCATTGGCCCAGTGCGACGACTGTCCCAAATACCAGCGGAAGACCAGCGCCATCTTGTGTTTCGGGTCTTGCGCGGCCCGCTTGATCTGCCCTGGATCGCGCGTCTGGAAGTAAGTGTGAGTCTGTTCCCAGATCGTTTCGAGCGGAGCCCGGAAGAAGTTCTTCTCGAGCATGGCACGGTCAGGAGCGGGAAGGTGCTCGATGGAGTCAAAGGCTCGGTAGAGTTCAAAAAGCTTGCCGGCCCGCATGGCGAACATGGTGCCGCGCTTGAGCACCTGAACCTTGACCCCCATCTCGAACATGTCCGCCGCGGGGGCCATGGCGATATCGGCCTGCCTGGCCTCGGCCAGCATTTTGCGAACCGTGTCGGACGTTCCCGCCTCGACGCACCCCTGGTTGACCGAGCCGGTGACGATGTACGCCGCCCCCATCGCAAACGCCGCCGCTGCCGCCCAAGGGGTCGAGATTCCCCCTGCCGCGCCAATGCGGAGCGGACGGTCATAACCATGCTCAGCCTGCATGCGGTCGCGCAGGGCCAAAAGCGTGGGGAGCAAGACGATTGCCGGTTGGTTGTCGGTATGCCCGCCGGAATCGGCTTCGGCCGTCACGTCGTCGGCCATCGGGATCCGTGCGGCCAGGGCCGCCTGCTCGCTCGTGATCTCTCCGGAGGCAACCAACTCCTTGAGAAACTTGGCCGGCGGAGGGGCGAGGAACTTCGAGGCTACCTCGACACGCGAGACCTTGGCGATGATCCGGTTCGGAATATGCACGCCCCCCGCCCCATCGGCCCGCAGTCCATGGACGCGGTAGCGCACAACGGGAAGGGTCAAATCGAGGTAAGCCGAGGCCTCGACCAGTCGAACACCGCGCCGAAGGTAAAGGGCCACCACGGCGGCTTCGAGGTCAGGCTCGTTCGGGCTGTGAATCAGGTTGAAGCCGTACGGAATCGAAGGACCGAGCGAGCGCCCCAGGCGGTCGATCGCCGCTTCAACGGCGTGTAGGGGGAGGCCCGCGGCGCCAAAGATCCCCAGCATTCCGGCCCGGCCCATCGCCTCGACAATCTCAGCCGAGGCAATTCCGTTGGCCATCGCTCCCGAAACATAAGGGAATCGAATGCGATGTGTGGCGCAGAACGAAGGATCCCCCAACTGTTCGGGCCGGCATGTCGGCAAAACTCCGACAATCCGATCACCTTCAGGGGCCTCCCACGATGCGGGATCCCACTCGGCGAGCGCATGGCCACCCCCCCGCTCCACAATCAGGAACGGGTCGTTGACCCTTTGAATCGCGCGCTCGAACGTCTCTTCGTAGGTTGTGGGAACCACCACGGTGCCGCTCCGCCCCCCTCTTGAGAACGAAAGTGACGATCTTACCAAGCTTGATCGTCTTACGACGACCGTTTTTCTCCAAACACCCGATCCCCTCATCAGGGAAGAGGTTATGGAGTCCTTGCCGTTTGCTGCATGACTCGGTTGAGAGCGAGATACCACCCAGGGAGGCGAAAGCCGGAAGTTCAGACCTACTAATGGACGAGCAACCCAGCTTCCCTCGCCAACAGGCTCGAAAATCCCCGATACGCTTCCTAGGCCAGTCAAAGACTTAGGGTTGGGGTGGTGAGCTTCGAGGCGTCATACCCGTGAAATCGTTCCTTTTTACAAAATCTCGCTACGGGAAGAAACTCCCTGGTCTTCTCGCATCCTAAGGATTGCCATTTTCTTTGGGTGAGACTGGCAGGGCCCTGGGACGCAATTCAACGAGAGCGCCAGCAAGATCCCCCTCGGCCCTGCCGCAGACAACCAGCCTACCTCGCACAGACAATGCCGGCATTTCCACACCCCCATCGTTCGGCACTCTCTCGACCCCGGGTCGAAGGCTCCTGACCAGTGTCTTTGCCGCCGAGAGCAAGGTTGCCAAGGTTGGCGCCTTTGGGCCGGACGCTCCTCGTGACGTGAAATATCGCGACCAGCCTTCGGGAGGCAGGGACAAGGCCCTCATGGCCTTCCTTGTAATAATGGTCCCCTCCATCTGGCCTCATTAAGGCCCTACCCTGAAGACTGCGAGTGGCGGAACCAGGTGATGACCAGGGGGGCAAATCTCTTCGGTTTTTTGGGGAACAATTGGCCCATAATTCGGCTTTATTTAGTGTAGAGGCTGAGAATCATGGTCTGAGGAGGTGAGCGTGATGGCCAACCCCATGAGCAGTCTTCCTCCTCGGCAGCTTCAAACGCTCTTCGACATTGGGGTCCATGCGGCGCTCACGGATGGACAGCTCCTGGAACGCTTTACCGCCCACAGCGGCGAGGCTTCGGAGTTAGCCTTCACGGCTCTCGTCGAACGCCATGGCCCGATGGTTCTCCGAACCTGCCGCGAGGTTCTGGGGGAACACCACGAGGCCATGGACGCCTTCCAGGCCACCTTCTTCGTCTTGGCGAACAAAGGGAGGACCCTCTGGGTTCGCGATTCCCTCGCGCCCTGGCTCCACCGAGTGGCCTGCCGTAAGGCGCTCCGGGCGAACGCCGAGATTCGCAAGCGGCGCGCGGCCGAACAGGCCTCGGCCGACCAGGAACTCATTCCACCCCCGAATGAAGATCGAGACGACCTGGTTGCCGCACTTCACGAAGAAGTCAACCGGCTCCCGGAGTGCTTCCGCGTACCCATCGTTCTTTGTGATTTGCAGAACCTGACTTATGAAGAGGTGGCGCATACCCTGGAATGCCCCGTGGGGACCATCAAAAGCCGCCTGGCGCGAGGCCGAAAGCGGCTTCGCGATCGCCTGTTCCGTCGCGGCTTCCAATCGGTCCCGGCCATCTGGTTCCCCGCGAAGGGGATCGACCTGTATCCCCGCGGCCTTGTCGAAACCACGGTCAAGGCCGTAATACGCCTCGCGCCGGCGGGGGCCAAAGGCGGAGCTAGTTCAGGGGGGATCTGGACCTGGGCACGTCTGAGAGCTTCCTCGAGCCTTTCGAAGGTGGCGGCCGCAACGGTGTTGGTCGGGGTAGGCACGCTGGCTGTGGGCTTTCCGATTCGGCAAATGGCCAATTTCGCCGGTTGGAATGCGGAAGAGAAAGTGGCGCAACCCGTCGCCGCAGCCGCGGATCTCGCTCGGCAAAAGCAAGCGGTCACCCGTCCCACGCAACGCGAGCTTGCGGACTTTGAAGATTACATGGGGCGCACTGAGGCGTCGATCAGCGCCAAGGTCGTGCCCAAAGTCAGCGGCGTTCTCCAGAAGATCTATGTCAGGGAGGGGCAGGCCGTCAAAACCGGAGACCGGCTCTTCGACCTCGATTCTCAGCCCTACCAGGCGAAGGTCGACCAGGCCAAGGCGAACCTCGATCAGGCGGATGCGCGCCTAAAACGACTCGACGCGAACCTGACTCTGGCGACTGACCTCGTCGCGAAGGGAACCATAAAGCAGGAAGAACTGGCGCCAATCCAGGGGGAGCGGGACGAAGCGGCACCGAGCGTTGCATCCGCGAAGGCCGCCCTTGACCTTGCCCGCATCGACCTCGAAGGGACGCGGGTGACGGCTTCGGCCGATGGTGTGGTCACGCGTGTTCTCGCTTCGGCCGGCGATCTTCTCCCGGCTCACGGTTCGCAAAAGCCGGTGCTCGAGCTGGTTTCTCTGGATCCGATTTATGTTTCGTTCGACATGGATGAGCAGACGGTCCTGCGGCTGAGGCGGTCGGCTCACGGTCCACAGAAGGCGCCCGGCCTCGTGCCCGGCTTGTCGGTGCAGGTTGGTGTTCTGGCTCTTGAAGAAGACTTCTCGCGTGATGGTAAGTTGACGGCCGTTGCCGACAACCTCGACCCCGACCGAGGAACCCTTCGCGTCACAGCCTCATTGCCAAACCCCGATTCCGTACTCATTCCTGGAATCAGCGTCCGCGTTCGTCTCAAATGCGGTACGACGCATAAGGCACTCCTTGTGCCGGAACAGGCCGTGCTCTCCGAACGTGACGAGCGGGTGCTTCTGGTCGTCACGCCTCGAGGTTCCGTCGAACGCCGCACGGTTCAGGTCGGGCGCGTGTACGACGGCTTGCGGGAGGTCAAAGAGGGTTTGACCGCGGGAGAGACCGTCATCGCGGATCCCGGGTCTCTGAAACTGGGGCCGGACTCCAAGTTCCCCATTCCCCTTCCCTCCCTGGAGGAGGACGACGGAGCCAAGGGAGTGGTCCGTTAACATGGCGATCTATCTGACAGCCCTGGTTTGGGTCGTGTCCACGGCTCTGGTCTTTGGCGTCGCCATGGCCCTGGCCCGCCGCTTCGACCCCTATGCCGGAGCGTTCCTTCCTGCGCACGCGATCGTCATTGCTTGGTCCTGGATTGTCGCCCTGGCCTCGATCCTTAGCGTCGCGTCGATCCTTTCCGGACCCAACCTGATGGTGGGCGTCGTTGGCCTGGCCTTGGCATTCGGAGGGCCCCTGCTCTGCTCCCCAGGTCGCCAGCCCACGACTTCCCCTGAGAACTCTTTGCAAGACGCGGTCGCTCGGAGATACCTCTCCCTCCTCTGGATTCTTGTGGGAGGGTTTCTTGCCGCGCACGTTTTCACGCAGGGCCTTCTGAAGTATCCGACTGATTATGATTCCTTGATGTATCATCTTCCGCTTGTCGACGACTGGATCCGAGCCGGAAGCCTCTATATACCCGACAACGCACACTGGCCGAAGCCCGGGGCCAACGAGTTGATCACCTTCTGGGCGGTTGCGGTCTTCCCTGGCGACTTTCTGGCGACGCTCGGAAACCTCCCTGCGACGCTTCTGCTCGTGCTCAGCTCCTTGGAGCTGGCGAGGCTCTTCGGCCTTAGCCCAATGGCGCGCCACCTTGTTGCGCTTGCGGCCGTTGTGAACTTCGTCACGGTCAACCAACTTGTCGACGTCGAGAACGACGTGGCCGCGGCGTCCCTCTTTCTGGCGAGCCTGTGCTATGGTTTGCGAGCCTCTCGGGAGGGACGCTCTCTGGACATCATTCTCTACGGAGCCTCGCTGGGATTGCTCATAGGCGTGAAGTATTACGCGTTGGGCTACGCGCTTGCAGCCGGATTTTCCCTCTTCCTCCTGACGATGCGCGAGCGAGGGAACAAAACCGCGCTGAGGATCACGGGAATGGCCGGGATGATGGCGCTGGTGGTGGGAGGATACTGGTACATCCGCAACGCGGCGGTATCCGGAAGTCCGCTTTTTCCGTTGATGCTAGGCCACGAGAGCGGCTCACCTTTGAAGGTGGATTACCCCAGCCCCTGGCAATCCACGTTTCTCGGCAATTCAAGCCCCGAAGTCGGCCCGATGACGATCCGGGCTCTCTGGAAAATGACCGGACCGTGGCATGCGCTCGCCGTGATCCTCGCACCAGCCACACTCGGATATCTCGTGATCAATGGCATCACGCTTTCTCGAAGATTTCCATCATGCCGCGAAGGGGGAGAGCGGCTGATGCTCGCCTTCGTTACCGCGGCCTGCGCGGCGGTACTCGCGGTGACCCCCATGACTCTGGAGGATTCCCCCGGCACGCTGAACCAACTGCGCTGGTCTTATACACCGGCCCGCTATGGCCTTTGCTTCCTCTCGATGGCCTCACTAACACTAGGGCTGGTGTATCACGAAATTCGCAGTCGGACCTCCTTGGCGGTCTCCCGGAGTGTCGATGTTTTCGCCGCCGCCTGCATTCTGATTCAGGGGACATTGGTCTTTCAGCGCCGTGAGTTCGATCTTGCCGCCGATGCCGCGTTGGCACTCCTCCTGGCCGTCGGCCTCTATGTCTGGAATACGATCGATGCACGGAGCCTACGCCTGGCCGCCGGTTTTGCCGGTGTTGCTACACTCGCCGCGGCTTCCGGGATCGCTCAGCTCGCCGAGGCCTGGGAGAGAGACTTTACGAAATTCTATGACATGAAGTATTCAACACGCGTCTTTCGCAAGTTGGCGGATCTCGGCCCCTCCGGGATCCGCCTCGGGCTTCTCGACTTCCGTTGCTATCCCTTTTTCAGCGCGAGGCGCGAGACTCAGGTGTGTCAACCGAGGCCCGTGCCCTCGTTTCGTTGGCTTCAAGCCTATGTGGAGTCTCGCCGTCTCAACTACGTTATCACCAGGCCGCGAGGGACCTATCAACCGGCGGGCTGGGATAGTTATGGGACGGCCGTTGGCTGGTTGGAAGATCATCCGGAGAGCTTTCGACCCATTTATGCGGATCCGGGATTCGTTTTGTATCAGTTCGGACAATGAACAGGTCTTCTTTTTCAAGTTCGGAGACCTCGCCGGTTTCTTTCTGACGGAGAAGTGGGACGCTTTTCGATACGCGTAATGCTCATTCCTAGTCACATCAGGAAGTGAGGCGTACTCGGTGCGCGCCTTGCTTGCCGGCATTCGAGGAAATCGCAGGTTTCAGAGCCGCTGACAAAAGGAGGAAAGGTCCGCGGTCGGGTTGGGAATTGCATAATAATAAGCGAGTTCTATATTAAATATTATGAGACTAGACATTTAGGAGATCGAGAAATCTAGTAACGAAAGAATGCGGAAGACGTGCTATAAGTAGGAGAATAAATTTTTTATTTGACTCGCACGAAGCTCCCCGGTATCTGGTGAGGATCAGCCTGGCTTAACATGGCTGCGAGTTGTCTTGCAGTGGCCAGGCTCGACTCGCTCATCGTTGAGTGGAGCTTCATCATGTGTGATCGATCGGGTTTGGTTGGTTGTCGCAAGGTTATCGTTGGGATCTCGTTGCTGGTGGTGGCGTTTTTTTCTCTGGGTCTAGCCACGTATGGTGATGACCCGGGGCTAAGGCTCTCCGCTGAGCAAGTGACACATGTCATTGGAGGTCAGAGCTCAACCCACAATTACAAGGGGAACAGCTCAATGAACGTGTGCAATAACGAGACCTATCCCGTGTGCAGTGTGTCGACCTCGACGTTCGCGATCGCCAATAGTTGTGTAACGGGGATTTTCCCTGCCGTGTTGTCTGGCAAGGGGGCTTTGGACTTCATTCCCAAGCAGCCCTGCTCGAAGACGGTTTGCAATGGTTTGCCGGTTTCCTGCGGAAGCGCGACCATCACGGGCTGCAATAATGCCAACCCCTGATGAAACCGCGCTGGTTGCTTTCCCGGCGCTCGAGATATGAGCCCGTGGAAATTGTTATTAGCGCGGCCGGATTTTAGGACGAGCACGTCTGGCACAAGGGTTTTGGCTCAGCCGGGAGACGAGACGCATGTCGACGGCGTTACTTCTTGTACTAACTGTCGTTGCTCAAGGGGGTCGTGGAGGAGCCGCGGCCCCGGATCGACAGGTCCCGGAATGGGCAAAACCCGGACGGTGCGGAACGAACAGCCTCTACGTGATGCTTCGCACGTTGACCGAGGCACGCTGGATCGAGTCGGAAATCTCTTATGAAGAAGTCGCCCGGCAGCTTCCGCCGGACAACGATCGGGGCGTTTCTCTTGCAGCGATCGCCGAGGCTTCGCAACGGCTTGGCGTTCCCGCCGTCGTTCGTAAGGTGGCGGTTGATGACCTCGCCTGGCTGCGTACGCCGTTCATCGCTCATCTCGACCTTCTGGATCAGGGGGGCACCGGGCACTACATCACGGTGTACGACGTTCAGAAGGCGAATGGGCGTCGCTATTTGCACTACATCGACGGTTCGACCGGCCAGATGAGCAACGATGATGTCGAAGACATCAAGGAGGTTGCCAGCGGGTTTGTTCTGATACCCGGGTCTTCCCGCGGCCGCGACGCTCGCTGGTGGCCCTTTGCCGCGGGCGCCGCGGGGTTGGGAATCGCACTGGCCGTCGAGGGGACGCTCATGCGAACCCGGCGAAGCGGAGTGATCAAGACATGAGGAAGATCCTGCTTTACGCGGGGGTATTCCTGCTGCTCGTGGTCGCCACGACGCTCGTCACCGTCGTCTCGGCGAACGTCCGGGGCCCATTTCGGCGATCCCAGGGCGAAGCCATTCATCCCAGCCTGGTCGATCGAACGGCGACGCCGATTCGCTTCGCGACGCACCCCCTTTCGGGTTTCTCTCTCGCTCCCGCGGATCGTTTCTTGCTCCTCGAAAAGACGTCGACGTGGGGGCGGATCAAGTCGTCCGAAGTCTCTGTCCAGATTCACCTCCTTCGTCTTCGCAACCTTTGGCACGCCTTCGGTGATGAGTCTTCGCGGAGCCTTTGCGACCAGCTCATGGAATCTCTGTTGAATGCCCAGGAGTACCGCAAGCGAGGGGGAACCTTTTCCATCCTCTTCGACACACCCTACGGGGCGGCCTATCGGATCAAGATGCTGGGGTCACCCCTGGGGGAATCGGTCGACGGGATGACTCATGTCGACAAACTCCTTTCCGTCATGGGCGAGCTCGGCTACGGCCTGGACGTTGAGATCGTCACACACTCGGGGCGGAAGGGCACGCTGGCCGACATTCTTGAAGATTCACTCAAGCGTTGGAAGCCGGGGCGCGAGTCGGACTGGACGCTCATCGCTTACTGCAGCTATCTCCGGAACCAGCGGAGCTGGGTCGACGGAGACGGACAATTGCGGTCGGTTGACGATGTGCTGGCAAGCATTCTGGCGAGGAAGACCCCAGGGCCGTGCTTCGGAACGCACCATCTGTACGGCGTCGCCCGAGCCTGTATGCGGGAGCGGGCGACTCCTGGTTTCTTCAGCCGGGACCTGATCGCGCAGGCGGAACGCCTCCTGCGCGAGGCGAGCCGGAACCTGGAGCGCTCTCAGTCTCCGGATGGGTCCTGGAGCCTTCGTTGGAACGGGGGTTCTCACGCCGGCGAGAACTCACAACACGACATGGAAATCGACCCTCGTCTCTACGTCGTCGTCACGGGGCACATGTTGGAATGGTTCGCCATGGTTGATCCTGATCTGCGTCCGAATGCGGCGGTCGTCGGCAAAGGTGCTCGTTACGTCCTTGAGCGGCTTCGGGTCGAGCCTGAGCGCCACTTCAATGGTCCCTTTCTCACCGGCGTGACCCATGCGGTACGCGGCCTTCTGAATCTCGACGATTCGATCATCGCCGAGACCACCATCGGAGTCCTCAGATGATCTCGAAGCGTTACGTCGGCTTCATCGCGGCGGCTCTCGTACTGGTTGCGGCCCCTTCTCTCAAGGCTGCGGATCCGACCGTGGATGAACTCCGCAAAATCATCGAAAGCCAGCGCGCCCAGGTGCAGTCGATGCAAGGGATCGTTTCGGCCGTCACAACACCCGATGAAAAGGCCGCGTCAGCCTCTCAGATGCGGAACATCGGCCAAAAAATCAGGATCAACTTCGCCTGGTCTGGCCCCAAGCGGCTTCTTATCGATGAAGGAGACTGGGTCAGCGGCGACATGCAGAATACGCACGTGGCCGCGATCAATGCCTTCGACGGCAAAGAATTTCGCCGGAGGACCGGAAAGACCTTCCTGATTCAGCCGTTGAAGTCGGGATATTCGGAAGAAAACATTTATCTCTACGATATCCGATGGCCTCTCACCGAGGCCCAGATTGTTCAATGTCGCGACTTTCCGGAGAAGAGCCAGTTTTTGCCGCACTGCCTGCTGGATCGGCGCTGGGTCGTGCGACCAGGGCACGTGCCAATCAATGGCGTGCCCACGCTGCTGGTTGAGAAACCGGAGACAGGTTGGAAGATGTACTTCGACCCGAAGCGCAACTATTGCCTTGTGCGTGCCGAATATGACGGTCCTTCGGTAAATATTGCGCATGCCGTCTACGACTACGAGAATTTTCGCAGGATACTTTCCGGCCTCTACCTTCCGATGACAGTCACCGTTACCGCCTCGATGCGGACCGAAGAAGGCAAGCCGGTCGGCGTTCTCACCAATCGCGTGACAGTTCAGGATCTTCAGGTGAACAACGTGCCCGATGACAGGTTTGTTCTCAAGCCTACGCCGGGAGATTACGTGATCGACAACGTGAGAAGCCAAACTTACTCGTATGTCAACACTGACGACGAAACGCTTGACGTTGTTGCACAGCGAGCCGCGCTGGATGTTGTGGATATGAGGCGGCAGCGCGTGCTGGACGCGATCACGACTTTTGCGATCGCCTTGGCGGTCGGTGTGTTCTGCCTCCGGGGCTATTCCTGGTTCTCCCAGCGCCAGGGGCGCAAGCAGCCATCTCAGATGGCCTGAGACCGTGGTTTCTGGACAAGGCCATTTGAGCACAAGTCTACCGATGATGATGCGACGCCCTCTGATCATTCTTCTCTTGACCATGGTCTTGGCGGGGCTCGGCTGGGCCGCCGGAGCGGCTGGGCTCCGTAGCGAGAGGCCGTATGAAGAGGGATTGGTGAGGACGGCTCTCCGATTTCGGAGTTCAGCTTTCCAGGCCCCCGAGAAGCTTTGGAGCGAGCATCCGCCGCTCGCGTATCTACTCCTGCGTGGTCTCAACAGCGTCATCGGCTCCGACGTACGCGTTCTCAGGTTGGCCTGGCTGCTGCTCTTCGCAGCGGCCTTCGCCGGCTTTTGCGGAATTGTCGCGCGGGGTGATTCTTCTTCGGGGCAACCCTTGTGGGGAAGCGTGGCGCGTTGGGGGTTGATCATCGGTCTCTTTGCTTCTCCGCTGGTGATCGTGGGGGCTGCCCGCCTCGTTCCCGACACTCTTCTTTTATTGCTGATGTGTGCAGAGTTGGATCTGGTGGGGCGTCTCATGCACCGGCCTTCGCCGGGAGTTGCGGTGGGCGCGGGAATTTTGGCTGGCTTGATGGTATTGGCACATGCCTACGGTTGGGTGTGTGCCCTCGCGATGATTGCCACGCTCTCGGTCACCTTGTTCCGCCGGCATGGCCGGGGAGGACTTGCTTGTGCGGCGATGGTAGCCGGTGGAGCGCTCGCTCCGGTAGCGATCACTCCTTCGGCCTTCGCGGCGAGAGTCGGCCTGCTCTGTAATCACTACTGGTCGGAGCCGCTGTTCTCCCAGGCCTTGCCGGTCCCACTCATCCCGGTCTGGTTTCCCCTGACCGACGTCTCCTACAGTCAGTCCTGGTTGCCACTGGCCGGACAGGTTGCCGCGGGGTTGCTTCTGGCCTGGGTTACCCTGAGTGGGCAAGATCCCTTCTCACGATGGATGGCCTGGACGGCGCTGCTTTGCCCTCTGATCTTTTGGCTGGTGGAACTCGCGACCGGCGGCCGGGTGATTGTCTATCACTGGCTCGGCTGGCTCGGTGTTCTCGCGGCCTGCGCGTTGGCGCGAGGCTTGAAGCCGACGGCGTCTGCGGTTGTCTCGACGCTCCTGGTCCTGTTCGTGGTTCTTCCTACCCTGCTGTTCGTTCTCAACGGCGCAGGGAATGGAGAACGCGCCGTGACCCGCGCCGTGGCCTCGATCCGGGAGCAGGCTCGGTCCGGCAGACCCCTGGTCTTTGGTGGCGCTCGCGCTTTCGTGCTGTTTGTTCCCTGGCTCGAAGACCCGCTTGTCGACCGCTCGTTCGTCTTTCTGCGGCGGCAGCCTCGCGACAGCTTCGTGGGCAAGATGCTGGTGCCCAACGAGAGGCTCATCGACGCAAATCAGTGGCGTGCATTCCCTGAAGAGCAAGCCGTTGTCGTTCAGCTTGAAGCCGCTCAGCAAGTTGTCGTACCCGGCGGCGGCTGGGAGGTCGAGAGGCGAGCCCATTTCGTTCACAACGCGACCGCTGTTGTCGAGATCGACGTGGAGGCCCGCAGGCGACAGCCTCGCGAAACCTTGAGCCCCGTATTGAGCCGTCGGTCCGAAGAGCCGTTGAGCGTTGGAGTCGTGCAATACCCACCGGAGGTGGAGCGATGAGCGCGACTCCGTCTCTGGCTTGCGAACAGGTCGCTGGCGAGTCTGTGAGAGCGGCCCTGGCCGTCGCGGTCGAAGTGACCATCGTCATCCCCTGCCTGAACGAGGCCAGGACGGTCGTGCGCTGCATTGAAGCGGCCCATCACGCGCTCGGCGAGCTCGGCATCAATGGAGAAGTGGTTGTTGCGGACAACGGAAGCACGGATGGCTCCCCCGAGCTCGCCGGCAGTCATGGAGCCCGCGTCGTCTTCGCGGAGCGCAAAGGCTATGGGGCCGCCCTCCAGGCGGGAATCGAAGCGGCCAAAGGAGAGTATGTCATCATGGGTGATGCCGACGACTCCTACGACTTCAGCGCCCTTCGTCCCTTCATCGAGCGACTGCGTCAGGGGGACGACCTTGTCATGGGGAACCGCTTTCTGGGAGGGATCCTTCCTGGGGCGATGCCTCCGCTGCATCGCTATGTGGGAAACCCGATGCTGACCGGGGTACTCAACCTGTTCTTTCATAGCCCCGTTCGTGACGCACACTGCGGCCTACGCGCCTTTCGCAAGAATGCTTATGAGAAGATGCAGCTCAGCTCGACCGGCATGGAGTTCGCCAGCGAAATGGTCGTGAAGGCTTGCTTGAACCATTTGAGGATCAGCGAGGTTCCGGTGATCCTTCGCCCTGACGGGCGCGACCGCCCCCCTCACCTGCGCAGCTTTCACGATGGCTGGCGGCACCTCCGCCTCATGCTTCTCTTGTGCCCGACCTGGCTCTTCATGGTGCCGGCTTCACTACTGATGGCTTTGGGGTTGACGCTCATGATCTGGCTGAGCGCGGGCAGCCGGCGCGTCGGTTTTGTCGTACTGGATGTCCACACCATGTTGCTTGGCTCGCTCTGCGTCTTGCTTGCCCATCAGATGATGTGGATGTGGGCTCATGCGAAAGCGCATGGCTGGACGAGTGGAACCGTCCCCCCGGACAGGTTCAGCCGGTGGATCGCCCACCGCTTCTGCCTCGAGCGCGGACTCCTCATCGGCGCGGCGCTTTTGCTGGCAGGCCTGCTCTTTGACCTTGGCGTGGTCGCCGCGTGGTATCGCAGCGGCCTGGGGCCGCTCGAAGTGAGAACGACGCTGCGCTTCGCCCTTTGGGGACTGACTGCGCTTGTTGCGGGTGCCCAAACGATTTCCAGCAGCTTTCTGCTCAGCATGCAGTTTATCGGCCCTAACTCTGCCGGTGTTAGCAGGCCAATCACCATAAACAAGGAGTAGCCCGTGGGTATGCCTTGGCTTACTGTCGCGATGACGACATACAATGCCCGCGAGTATATCGGCGAGGCTCTGGATAGCGTGATCGCACAGGCTGATGATGATGTCGAAGTCGTTGTCGTCGACGACGCCTCGAGCGACAACACCCATGCGATTCTCAAGAAATATCGCTCACAAATTCCTCTGAGGATCATCGCGCGCCATCGTAATACCGCCAACTGGATGGCCGGGTTGAATACCGGCATTCGTATGGCTCGTGGTAAATATGTTTGTTTTCTCCAGCACGACGATTACTGGCTGCCGGGTCGACTACAAGCGATCCGCGAAACGCTTGAACGTTCTCCTGATCTTGCGCTCTTGCTTCATCCCGCCCGGTTCGTCGATCGGTATGGGAAGACGCTGGGAACGTGGCGATGTCCATTGCCCAAGAATCGCCTTCTACCCTCGTCTCTCGTCGCCGAGCGGCTCCTGATTCAAAACTTCGTGGCCATGCCCGCGCCGATCTTCCGCAAGGAAGTTGCTCTTAGCGTCGGCGGTCTGGATGAGACCCTCTGGTACTCCGCCGACTGGGATTTCTGGCTGAAGCTTGCTCTGGTCGGTTCCACATATTACATGCCGCGACCGTTGTCGGCATACCGGATCCATCATCAGTCGATGACGTGGTGGAGGACCGACTCGCAGATTCTGGAGCAGAAAAGGCAGTTGCAAGTGGTGCTTGACCGATTTGCTCCCTTGCTGGTTTGCCCCAGTCGTCATCGCCCCAAGGTTCGGAGCGCGGCCGATTTCTCGATCGAAGTCAACTCGCGTCTCGCCTCGCGTATTCACGGCCAATCCGCCTCGCTCACGGCTCTCCTTCCGCAGTTCCTTGCGTTAGGGCCTCGCGGCTGGCATCGCTTCCTGCGAGATTCGCGGATTACGGAGAGAGTCGCGGCCCGGATGCGGGCCCGCATGCACCGCTGGCACCTTGCTCCAGGGGCGGCCTCCAGCATGCGGGAGCCTTGCCGTGGATAGGCAATTCTTCTTTATTATTGGATCTCCGCGGTCGGGCACCACGATGCTCCAGATGGCGCTCAACCGGCATTCGCGCGTTCTCATTCCCCCCGAGACGCACTTTTTCTCACTTCCCTATCGCTCTCGTCGCGGCCAGATCATGCAGTGGCGGCGGATCCAGAAGGACCTCGGTGTCGACGTGGCTCCCCCACCGCGCCGGCTCACGCGCGACGAGTCCGTCTGGCCATACTATGTCCAATTGATGGACGCCTATATTCACAAGAGCCGCCTTGATTATGAGAGTACCGGCTGGGTTGGAGAAAAGTCGAACGACCACACGAAGCGAGTTGACTTGATCGTCCGTGCCTTCCCGGACGCGAAATTTCTGCTGGTTGATCGGGATGGGAGAGACGTTGCGCTGAGCTTGATGAAAGTGCCGTGGATGCCTCACGATCTCGAACTTTGTTTTGCCCTCTGGCTTCATTATCAGAGAATCCAGGGTCGTGCGTTGCAGGAGCACGCCGGCCGTATTTTCCGCGTGAGGTACGAAGACCTCGTGACCGCCCCTGAATCTTGGTTGCGCGCGATCACGGGCTTCCTTGGGCTCGATTATGAGCCGGAGATGGCGCGGGGAAGTGGCAATCGCCGCGGTATTCCCGACTTTGAGATGGGATACAAGAAGCAAGCCATCCATCCCATCTCCACGCATCGTGTGGGCAACTGGCATCGAGAGCTTTCCCCTGGACAGGTCGGGCGGCTTGAGCGAATGGGGGGGCGAGTTCTTCAGGCTCTTGGTTACGACCTGGCCGCCACTCTTCCCGCGCGGCCTCTCTCCCTGGCTGAATGGGCTCGCCTTGGCCTGCGAGGCGCTTCATGGGGGGGCTGGAGAATGGCTTGTATGCTGATGGACGAATGGTTCTCGACGCATTTCGATTGGGAAAACCGGAGACTTCAGGAAGAGGATCCGAACCGTCCCGAAGCCAGTTTGGCCGGGAGTGCGCAGATCTTGCTGCGAGAGAGGTGAGAACATGAACCGATGGGATGGCGAAAATCGTCAGTCGCGAGGGTTCACGCTGATCGAGTTGCTGGTCGTGGTGACAATCATCGGGATCTTGACCGCGCTGACCTTGTCGAGCGTTCAGGCCGCGCGTGAGGCCGCCCGCCGAGCCCAATGTGGCAATAACCTGAAGCAGATTGGCCTGGCTCTCCAGAACTATCATTCCACGTACAATTGTTTTCCTCTCTTTTCTGCGTTGGCGCGGTTCCCAACCACCTCCATGGCCTACAGCACCCGGGGACCCAGCTTCTTGGTGCAGTCGCTCGGTTTCATGGAAGGGCGATCGCTCTACAACCAGTTTAATTTTCAGACGGCGTGCGTGATTGATTGCCAGAACAATCCGGGGGCGGGAAACAGCACGGTTGTTAAGAGCGTGGTCGCGGGCTTTCTTTGCCCATCAGAGGTAAACGCGAGTACGTTGCCATACGGGACGAATTATGCCGCGAGCGTCGGCCCGCAGTTCCGCTGTGACGCCGGAACCGGTATTGGAGTCGGCATGTTCGCGGACCGGATGGCGTACGGTCTCCAGGATTGCGCTGACGGTACGAGTACGACCGTCGCTGTCGGCGAGGTTCTTCTGGGGACGGGTCCCGAGTCAAAGGGAGCGACCAACGCGGGGTCGGTCCTGTACACGAAGATTCCTTGGCCGTCAGGGACCGGAGGAGGTTCCGGGAGTGGCTCGGATCAGGTGATGACCTCGAAGGCGGGGCGAGATTATCTTGGTATCTACATTCGCCAGTGCGATGCGGCCCGCGCCATGGGAGGTTCCTATCGGACTGACGCCCACCAGTATTGGGCCCTGGGCCGGCTTTACCGAGGGGCCGGGTTCACGACGATCCTCCCCCCCAACTCTCCTCATGCCGATTGTACGTTCGATGCCGGTCTGCTTGTCATCCCTCCTTACCTGGTCAACTCCAATGCGATGACAACCAGCCGGAGCCGGCATCCCGGCGGAGCCAACCAGTTGTTCGCCGATGGCAGTGTTCATTTCGTCAAGAACGCGGTCGATCCTACGATCTGGTGGGGGCTCGGTTCTCGTTCCTCGGGCGAAGTCTTCAGTTCCGATAGTTATTGAACGAGTCTGCGCGTGAAGATCTTCGCGTTCGAAAGGACTTCCGGAACGACGGAGCCCCGCGTGGAGCGGAAAACAGAGAAAATCCCTTACGCGTTCAAGCGAATGATTTTTGTTGTCACAGCGGTGACGACTGAGAATCGCCTCTGACTTCGGGCGGGAGGCTTTCGAGATAGCTCTTCGCCTCGTGTTGAAACTGAGCCCACTGGTCGCGGATGTGGGTGAAGTGGGCGGTCAAACCTGCCCAATCACGGATACCGGCGAGTTCTTCCAGGGTTTGGCAAGAAGCGCCCAGCGTTTCGGCTCCGACGGTGAGGAATTCCCCTTTGAGCCCATGGGCCTCCTGAGCCAACTGAGGGGCGTTCTGGGAGGCTATGGAGATTGCAATCTGGTCCAATTGCTCAGGAACCTCGACGAGGATCATGCCAAGGACTTCCGCGGTCAGGTTCAAGTCGCCGCTGCACGACTCTTTCAGAGTTTCGAGCGAGAACATGAGACCCTGGCCATGCCGATTGTTAGGGAGAGTAGACACGGGCCGACTCCGGTCGAATTCAATTCCCCAGCGTACCAGTGCCTCGCGAAGCGGTTCGGATCTCACCGGTTTTGTGAGGTAGTCATCCATGCCCGCCGCAAGACATTGTTGACGGTCTCCAGGCATTGCGTGGGCGGTCATGGCGATGATCGGAGTATGCCGCCCTTGCTTCATTTCTCCGCGGCGAATCTCACGAGTGGCGGTGAAACCATCCATGACGGGCATCTGCACATCCATGAGCACGAGATCATAACCGTCACTGCAGACGGCGTCGACAGCTTCTCGGCCGTTTTGAACGGCGTGAACCTGGCAACCCAGCCACTCCATCATCACGGTCGCCACGCGCCGATTGACCTCGTTGTCCTCGGCGAGAAGGACTTTGAGAGGCACATCGAGTTTGACCCGGTCGGTTGCGGCTTTCCCTTCAGGGGCCTGCGACTGCTTCGAAAAGGTTGCGGTTCGGCAGAGCGTGTTATAGAGCAGCGACCTGCGAACGGGCTTGGTCAAGACCGCTACGAAGGGTGAGGCCTTGAGTTCTTCCGCAGTGTGGGGCAGTCCGAGTGACGTCAGCAAAATGATGGGGATCGCGGCGAGCCGGGAATTCGCTCTGATCAATTTGGCGATGGGCTCGGCGTCCATGCTGTGGTCGAGCAGCACCAATTGAAACGGCTTGCCGGGGGGAGCGGCCAGGAGAGTCGCGAGGGCCTGGTCACTGGAGCGAACTTCCTTGGGGAGACAGTTCCACGAGAGCAGTGTTTCCGTCGTGATTGTGCGGCTGGTGTCATGATCATCGACTACCAGGACTCGTAGACCGTCGAGGTTGGTGACCGGTGTCGGCTCTTCGGCACGTTCAGTGGCCGGACGCAGGGGCCATTCAAACCAGAAGGTACTCCCCTTCCCTGGTTGGCTCTCGAGGCCGATCTCGCCATCCATCAGATCCATGAGCCGCCGGCAGATCGTCAGGCCCAGGCCGCTGCCGCCGTGGCGGCGSTTCGCCCCCCCTTCGACCTGCGTGAAGCTTTCAAAAATATCTGCCTGGCGATCTTGGGGGATACCAATTCCGGTATCGCGCACGGAGATCCTCAGCCGTTTATCGTCGTTGGCCTTGTCCGTGATCTTCGCGTCCAGGTTCACTTCACCGCGATCGGTGAACTTGACGGCGTTGCCGGCGAGGTTGGTGAGAACCTGCCGGATCCGCACGGGGTCTCCTTCAAGCCTCGTGGGAACATCGCTGGCGACGCGGCAGGTAATCTGGAGCCCTTTCTGATGGGCCATCGGGGCGAGCAGTTCGCCGACTTCTTCGACGAGCGTCCTGAGGTCGAAATCGGTCGTCTCGATCGTCAGCTTGCCCGCGGCGATCTTCGAGAAATCCAGGATATCGTTGATGACAGTCAAGAGAGCTTCACCGCTTGTGTGGATGGTCTTGGTGTATTCGCGCTGAATGTCGTTGAGGGGGGTGTCAAGCAAGAGTTCGGTCATTCCGATGATGCCGTTCATCGGCGTCCGGATTTCATGGCTCATGTTGGCCAGGAACTCTCCTTTGGCCTTGGAGGCGGCCTCGGCCTGCTCCTTCGCCTGGGCGAGCTGGGTTGTGCGGAGCTGAACGCGTTTTTCGAGATCCTGATTGAGCTGGCGAATCTCGTGCTCAGCCTCTTTTTTGTCGGTGATGTCGATATTCACACCGGCCATGCGAATGGCCTTCCCCTCGGCGTTGCGGAAGACACCCCCCTTGCCTGCCATCCAGCGCAGGCCTCCGTTGGATCGGACGACGCGAAACTCCGCCTCATAGGGTTCATCGCTGACGATGCTGCGCTGAATGGCCGCGAGGAGATTGGCGCGGTCTTCGGGGTAGACGTTCGTAAGGAATTCGTCGAGGTTCGCGAAGGAATGATCACCGGACACGTCGAAGTGCGTGTCCGTTCCGCCGATCTGCACGACTTGATCGGTCGTCAAGTCCCATTCCCAATGCCCCAGGCGCGCCGCGGAGAGAACGCGAGACAGCTTGGCCTCGCTTTCGCGGAGCGCCTCTTCGATCTGCTTCTGGTCGTCGATGTCGGTCGATGTGCCGAACCGTCGAACCATGGCATCGGTCGCGTTATGAACGATGACCGCTCGACCCAGATGCCATCGGTACCGCCCGTCTTTCCTTCGGAGCCGGTACTCGGCTTCAAAGTCCCCTCCGGTTTGGTGGGAATGCGTCGAAGCGTTGCGGATAATCTCCAGGTCATCCGGATGAACGGCGGCGACCCACGCTTCAGGCCGGTAGCCTTCTTCTCGGCTCTGCCCCGTGTATTCGAACCAACGTCTGTTGAGATATTCGATTTTACCTTCGGAGGTGGAAATCCAAACGATCTGGGGCATCGCGTCGGCGAGCTGGTGGAACCACTTCTCACTGTACCCGAGCTTCACATTAGCCTTGGCCAGGTCTGCGGTGCGTTCGGCGACCTTGGTCTCGAGCTCGTCGCAAAACTGGTTGCGTGCCTCATCGGCCTTTTTTCGTTCGGTGAGGTCGCGGGTGAGCTTGGAGAAGCCTTTCAGCGTGCCGTCTTGGTTTCTCAGCGCGGTGATGATGACGCTGGCCCAGAACTGGGTTCCATCCTTGCGGAGCCGCCAGTCTTCCTCCTCGAATTTGCCCTCTCGCCGGGCGATCTCGAGCGCGAGCCCCGGCTTACCGCTGCGGAGGTCGGCCAGAGTGTAGAAGATCGAGAAGTGACGGCCGAGAACCTCTTCTTCCTGGTAACCCTTGATCCGACTGGCGCCGGGGTTCCAACTCGCGATGCGTCCCTTGGTATCGAGCATGAAGATGGCATAATCCGTGGCTCCTTCAACAAGGAGACGGAAGCATTCCTCATTGGCTTCGCGAACCCGCTTGGTGGATTCCGCTGGCTCGGTGGATTCAGCCACAATTTCCCCCGCATCCCATCAGGATCGACTCTGGCGATCTTTTGCGTCCTGGGCGCCGGTTGCTCTTCATCGACGAGGTCACTGTCTCCATTTTGTGAGTTCTCGTGAAGAATTGCATCGGCGACGTTTCGGACTATCTTCCAGCCTGAGAGGGTGACGATCACGTCAATTCCGCGTTCGGATTTCACCGTCCTCTTTGATGTCGTTTGGATTTGCTGATATTTAAAGCTCAAAAATAGAGGGTCGATGGCCCTGTGATATTTTCAACAAAACCGAGAGGCTGCCAGAGAAAGCGGCCTCGAAAGACAAGGGGGGCTTTCGCGACAAGTCTTTGACACTCTTTGGGAGATTGCAATGGCATTTGCTCCAGGGTGTCGAAGACGTCACGGGGCACCCCACGGACGAGATGTTCCTCGCAAACCTTCTTAATCTAAGACAGGGTCTCAAAGGGGCCTGATGCCGTTGCCCTTGTCTAATACGGCGACCGCCCCCAATCGTTTGGGTTTTCGGCCACTTTTCTTATCTGGCTTGACTCTAATAGGAATGAAGGCTTTCAACTTCGAGGGGTAGCCGACAGGACTTCGCGGAAGAACCGGAGCCAGTTGCCGTGCATGATCCCTTCGATGTCCGCCTCGGAATAGCCTCGCTTGGACAGGAGTTCGGGGAACTTTTGAAGGTCGGCGATGGTGTCGAGGTCCGCGGGGGTTTGCTCGTTCCCATAGCCGCCGTCGAGATCGCTGCCGATGCCGATATGGCGTGACGTCCCGGCCAGTTGACAGATATGGTCGATGTTGTCGACGGCTCGCTCGAGGGTGACCTCCGGCTTGGAGACGCCGCGGATCCAGCCCGGCTGGAGCATGACCGCGTCGAGGGCGATTCCCAGCACACCGTCCCGTTTGATGACGGCCTGGATCTGCTCATCGCTGAACTGTCGCTGCCAGTCGCAGAACGCCCGGGCATTCTGATGGCTAGCCAGGACGCGACCGCCGAACCGGTCGATCACCTGCAAAAAGGCGCGATCCGAGAGATGCGTGAGGTCGAGGGCCATTCCCAGCGACTCGATATGCTGGAGCAAGGGGATTGCCTCGGCGGCGAGGCCGGCCTCGGAGCGAGTTCCTCCGCCGTAGCGGTTCGGGCCGTAGTGTGTGATGCCGATCGCTCGCAGGCCATGGTCATACCACTCGAAAATGTGGTCGGGGTCGAGGACCGGATCGGCGCACTCCATGCTCAAGATGTAACCGAAAGGGGCCGCGGCCGGGTTGGCTCGATAGGCCGCGACGTGGTTCTCGAGCTCCTCCCGCGTCTTGATCATCTTCATCGCGCCGGCTCGCTCCATCCCCCGGTAGTAGGCCAGATGAGCCATGGCGAAGGCGTAGCAAGCCTCAGGAGTCGTGTGGCCGAACGGATGGTTGATGGGAGTCTCGATGCGAGCCAGCACGGTGGCGACGCCAACCCCCACGCCGGCCTTGCGCAACTCGGGAAAGGAGACGGTGTTGGTCCCCCGCCCCGGGTCGCGCATGTCGAGGGTTTTCTCCGATGCGCGGATCTCGGCGACGTCCATCCGAAGGTCCCGGTTCCAGTCAACTCCGTTCAGGCCAAGGTCGAGGTGGGCGTCGAAGATCAGCATGGGAGTCTTCTTCATCGGAACCTTTCATCTCGTCTCAAACCCAACGGATTCGCGATCCGGCACCCTCGCCGGCGGATGGAGAAGCATTACCCGCTAATATCGGGTTCGGTGGCGTGTGACATTGTTCTCTCGGGCGCGCTTCGAGACCGTGAGAACCGAGGAATGAAGGTGTTAAGGCAAGCCTGGCCACGTATCTTACTGGCGCAATGCCGAGGATTGAACAGGAGGATCCTCTTTCGGCTGGGTACAATGAGGCAAGGTGTCGGAAATCTGACGTCTTGGCGATGGGATCATCATCGGTTACTCTGGCCCGATTGCTGATCCAGTCGTGCTCACAGGTATACCAGCCGCCCATGCCCACCGTCTTGATTAGCCCCGAACCGCTACGTCATCAACCTGGGCCCTTCCGCGAGGTGTTGGAAGCCGCCGGGTTCGATTGTATCGAGATTCCCCCGGGTCCCACGACGACCGAAGCGCAGCTTCGCGAGACACTTCCTCAGGTCGACGCGATGCTGGCCGGCAGTGAGTTGCTTACCGCGGAACTTCTGAGTCTGGCTCCTCGCCTGCGGGTGATCGCGCGGACCGGAGTCGGCTATGACGCCGTGGATGTCGCGGCAGCGACCGCCCGCCGCATCGCGGTGACCATCACGCCGGGCGCGAACCAAGAGAGCGTGGCCGAGCAGATGTTTTCATTGCTCCTCGCACTCTCCCGGAACATCGTGAATAACGACCGAACGATCCGCGCCGGGGGGTGGAGCCGTGCCCTGGTACAACCGCTCCGAGGTAAGACCCTGGGCCTGGTCGGCCTCGGGCGGATCGGCCGCGCCGTCGCCAGTCGCGCCGTGGCCTTCGGCATGCGCGTCATCGCGTTCGACCCGATCTCGAGCCCCGAGATCGACACCCAACTCGGCATCAATCGCTGTAGTTTCGAGGACTTGCTGGCCGAATCCGACGTGGTCAGCCTGCACCTCCCGCTCGTTCCCGCCACGCGAGGCCTGATCAACCGGGAAACGCTGGCCAGGATGCGTCGCGGGGCGTACCTGATCAACACGTCACGCGGCGGCCTTGTGGTCGAAGCCGACCTGGCGGAAAGCTTGGCCTCCGGTCATCTTGGCGGCGCGGGACTCGACGTCTTCAACTCCGAGCCTCCCGAACCTGGCAACCCGCTCCTGTCTCTGCCCAACGCCGTCTTTAGCCCCCACCTCGGAGGGATCGACGCCAAGGGCATGGCCGACATGGGAGAGATGGCCGCCCGCTGCATCGTCTCGCTCTACCAGGGCCAATGGCCCGAAGGCTGCGTCGTCAACCCGGAGATCGCCCCAGGTTGGACGTGGTGAGCGCTCTTAGGAAGCCCCCTGGAAACACGGTGGCCGCTTACCCTTCTCATGGAGCGGCCGGTGTCCACCGATCTTCCGGGGGGTTGCGTCAGCCCTTGATCGCTGCGCTTGCCCCGGGGTGGCCGAGGCAGCCTGTGAACATGAAGGTTTGAAAATCTAGGCAAGCTCGCATCTGATGAAACGAAAGCGACCGAGGCCTTGCGTAACGCAAAGTCCGGTCGCTTTTCTAGGCTGAACGAGTGGAAGCAAGCTTCCGCTCGGTATTTGTGATGTCATCAAACCTGGAACGAGCTGCCGCAGCCGCACGACTTGACGACGTTCGGGTTGTTGAAGACGAACCCGCGCTTTTCGAGGCCGTCGTAGAAGTCAACGACCGTGCCGTCGAGGTAGGGGTCGAACTTCTTGTCAACGGCGAGCTTGACGCCGAAGAAGTCGAAAATCCGGTCACGTTCGGAGGTTGCGGTATCAAAGTTCAGGCTGTAAGAAAAACCGCTGCAGCCGCCCCCTTGGACACCGACACGGAGAACCGTCTCTTCGGGCAGATTCTGCTCGGTGATGATTTTCTTGACTTCGGTGGCGGCCTTTTCACTCAGGGTCAAACCCATGGACGTGATCTCCTTGTTCTCGCGAAAGGTCCCGGGACCACTGCGTCTCCGGTGATAATCTTATCATAACGTGACGTCAAATCCTACGTCTTCTCAGTGGACGCAGGATTCCAGGCGGCACTCAAAGGCCTTAGCTTGGCGACGGCGGCGGCCACCAGTTCGACGGTAAAGTCGATCTCTTCGGCGGTCGTGAATCGTCCCAGGCCAAAGCGAAGACTGGCTCTCGCCATGTCTTCATCCACTCCCATTGCTAATAATACGTGACTGGGTTCGGGATCAGCGGCCGTGCAGGCGGAACCCGAGCTTACGGCGACGTCGCGCATGGCCATCATCAACGCCTCGCCGTCGACGTAAGCGAAGCTCAGGTTCAGATTTCCGGCCAGGCGGCGAGTGGGATGGCCATTGAGCTGAATCCCTGAGACCTGTGCGGCGATTCCCGCGTGCAACCGTTCGCGGAGCGATAGGAGCCGTGCGGACTCCTCGGCCCTCTCATTCATGGCGAGGCTCGCGGCCTGGCCCATTCCCACCACCAGGGGGACGGCGATGGTACCGCTACGGAACCCCCGTTCATGTCCGCCGCCGTCGAAAAGAGGGGTCAAGCGAACCTGCGGATCCCTCCGACGAACGTACAGAGCCCCGATTCCTTTGGGACCATAGAATTTGTGCGCGGACAGGCTTAAAAGGTCGATCGCCTCGTCATTGACGTTGAGGGGGATCTTGCCCGCGGCCTGGGTCGCGTCTGTATGAAAGAGGATCCCGCGCGCATGGCAAAGCCGGCCGATCTCACCGATCGGGTTGAGCGTGCCGACCTCGTTGTTCGCCGCCATAACCGAAACCAAGACGGTCTTGTCGGTCAGAGCCGACTCAATCGCCTCGACGGAGACGAAGCCGTGAGCGTCGGAGTCGACGATGGTTAGCTCGTAGCCTTCGCGCGCGAGCCTTTTAACAGGGTCGAGAACCGACTTGTGCTCGGTCGCGGCCGTGACGAGATGGTTCCCTTTGCGCTTCAGGTGAGGCAGGGCGCCTTTGAGGGCGAGATTGTTCGATTCCGTCGCGCCGGAAGTGACGATAATCTCTCGGGGTTCGGCACCGATGAGAGCGGCCACCTGCTGGCGGCTTTGGTCGACGGCCTCCCCCGCGTCCCAACCGAATTTGTGGGAAACACTTGCGGCGTTACCGTAGATCGTCGTGAAGTAGGGAAGCATCGCGTCAACGACTCGAGGGTCGACACGTGTCGTCGCGTGGTTGTCGAGGTAAATGGGGAGGGTTAGCACGTCAGAAGAGTCTCGCGGTGAATAGAGAAGAGAGAGAAACGCTTCTTGGGAGGCGTTTCTCGACGAAAACCGCGACAAATTCATCGTAGTTGGAATTCCCTAACCTGGCAACCCAAGGCACAATGACGCTGGCCCGATCCCACCCCTCGAGATCAGGGCGACCTCGAGATACGGGCTCTTGAGCGAAGGCGCTCTTGAGCGATCGCTTGCGGCGGAAGGAGCGGGGGTTAGGATTCACCCCCGACACATAACTCAGACCGACAACGGCAGGGAGGCTCCATGGCGTACGACCGCGATCAGGCGACGCACGAATTCATCCGCTGGAGCGAGAGCTACGATCGTTCCATACTCCAATGGCTCTTGTTCGGGCCATCGCACCGAGCCTTGATCAAGCGCATCAAGGCGGTGACTGGCGACCGCCCGGCGCGGATCCTCGACATCGGTTGCGGCACCGGGGTGTTTGCCTCGCGGATCCGAGAAGCGCTTCCCCAGGTACAAATCTGGGGCATCGACCTCGTTTCCGAAATGTTGACCAAGGGCGCGGAGCGCTGGAAGAAACACGCTGGCCATGTACAGCCGGTGCAGGGAGACAGCGAGCGTCTTCCCTTCGCATCAGGTTCGTTCGACGTCGTCACCTGTGCCAATAGCTTCCACCATTATCCGCACCAGGACCGTGCGGTCGCCGAGATGCACCGCGTTCTCCGTCCCGGGGGCCGGCTGATGATCATCGACGGCTACCGCGACAGTCTTTGGGGCTGGTTCATCTACGACGTCTGCGTCGCGGGTGTGGAAGGGGACGTACACCACGCCTCGGCCAAGCGGTTCCGCGAACTCTTCACGCAGTCCGGGCTTCGCGCCGTTGCCCAGACGGCTCACCGGGGAGCGGCTCCGTTCCTGCTGACCGAAGCCGTTGCCACCGAGCCGTTCTCGGCCCTGAACCCGCCGCACTTCCATTCGGCGAGCACTCCGCGCACCCGAGACGTCGCGGTTTCCAACGCCAACGAAGTGTGAAGTTCTGGCCCCTCGGCCTCGTCTCAAGAGGCCTGCGAAACCAGAACGTCCTTGTGCGGAGCCGTGGCAACCTCCTCTTCAAGAGGTGAAGCCGGCTCCGCACCGTAATTCCACCGATCCTTGAGCGCCAGAATCGGCTGCTCCACGAAGCGCCATGAGAGCGCGGCAATCGCCATGGTGGCCACGAAGGTCAGCGCGTCGACCCATCGGCCCTTCAGCAGGCCATGGCGGTGGAAGTAATCCTGGACGTTGATAACCACAATGTAGTGGTAGAGATACAACCCGTAGCTGATGGCTCCAAGGTAGCCTAGCAGGCGAGTCCTGAGGATCCAGAGCCACGGATGGCCGGAAAAACCAACGATCAGGCCGACGAAGCCAAAGTAAAAGACGTTGGTGAAGGTGATCTTGAGACTGGCGGCGAGAGGATGCCAATCCTCCCCAAATCGCTGGAGCGCAGGTGCGCCCGCGATGGTGAAGAACGCGCCGAACACACAGAGCCCCAGCAGAAGCGCATGAAGACGCCGGCGTTGCGATTCACCCTCGGGGCGCTCCGCAAGCATCCCCGCGAGCAACCCTCCCAGGGCCAATCCGTCGCATTGCGAGATGAGGATCCAGAGGCTAAAACCCGCCGTTCGCGCGACGATGGGAATGGCGATGAAGAGAAGTGCCAAAGGGGTAAGTGCCCTGGGACCAGCCACGCAGATCAAGAGCGGCCAGAACAGATAGAATTGCTCTTCGATTGCCAATGTCCACGTATGAAGAAAAGATTGAATGAACGGGGGTTCCGGCATCAGCCAGTAGCATGGAAGCTTCTGGAGATGGACGATGTAGAACGGCAGACCGTCCATGGGTTCTCGCGCTGAGGACATCAGGTTGATGACGACGACTGCCAAGAGAGCGAGGTAATAAATAGGCCAGATTCGTAGCGATCGTCTTATGTAGAAGGTTCGGAGAAACTGTTTTTCCTTGCGGTTCCTCAAAACGATGCCCGTAATCAGGAATCCTGAGATCACAAAGAAGAGATTCACCGCGGTCGCCATCGGTGTGAATGATGGAAAGCAAAGGTGATGAATCACAATCGTGACCGCGGCCAGGCCTCTCAGCGCATCGAATTCGGGAATTCGGTGCATCTGTGTTCTCCTATTTATTTTATCTTGCGAAGATAGAGCCTTAGTTTGCATAGATGAGACCCATGGGTCAAGTGATCTCGTGCGCAGTTGATTGATCGATGACTTTTGATATTCGCGAATTTTTTGCTGGCTTGGATTGAATGTGAGCAGCCCTTCGAAGTTTTGTGGCATCGCGAGTAGAGGCGTTGGGGAAGCGTCCGTGGCGGTCTCTTTTTTCTCGCCGCGTGTTCGCCGACAATTCTTCCTGGGAACATTTCGTCCCTCGGTCCGGGTCGCGGTTTGATTTTTTCTTTTCGCGCGATTTTTTGAGAAATCTGTATCCAAGACCCCTGGTCTCTGTAGTACCTCGCTGAGCGATCAACGATTGGAGGGGGCAATTCATGGCGGCTGGGCAGCTCAACAGCCTTGTGCGACAGATCGAGCGCCTCTTCAACTCGGGCAGCGTCACGGGGATGAACGAGGGGCAATTGCTCGAGCGGTTCGTGTCGAAGCGCGACGAGGCGGCCTTTCAGGCGCTCGTGGCGCGGCACGGCCCGATGGTTCTCGGGGTCTGCCGGCAGTTCCTTCGTGACCCGAACGATGTGGAGGACGCATTTCAGGCCACGTTCCTGGTCTTGGTGCGTAAGGCGGCGACGCTTCGCGATCGGAACTTGTTGGGCAACTGGCTTTATGGAGTCGCCTACCGGGTTGCGGTTCGGGCGCGAGCCACCTCCTCGCGTCGGCACGCGACCGAGACGCCAGGCGTCGAGGAGTTAGCCGTGGACGGTAAAGTGGGTAGCCACGAGCCTCGGCCGTGGCTCCATGAAGAGATTCACCGGCTGCCGGAGAAATACCGGCTACCCATCGTCCTCTGCTATCTCGAAGGGTTGACCCATGAAGAGGCCGCCGACCAGCTCCACTGGCCGATCGGCACCGTCAAGGGACGCCTGTCGCGCGCTCGGGACGTGCTTCGCTCTCGCCTGACGTCGCGGGGGCTGGCTCTTCCCGGCGGATTGCTCGCCTTTCACATGACCGGAGACGCCGTTGCGGCGGTTCCGGCTTCGCTCGTCGAGTCCACCATCAAGGCCGCCATGACTGTGGCGGCAGGTCAGTCGGCAGCCAGCGCCTTGATCTCGGTGCAGGCCGTCGCTCTGTCGGAAGGGGTCGTATCCGCCATGTTAATCAGCAAGTTGAAAGCGGCTGTTGTCATTCTGGTCTCGGCCAGCGCGGTGCTTGCCACCAGCGCGATGGTCTTCGCCCGTCAGTTCGCCACGACGGAGGGTACGGAAACCCCTGCCGCCGGCACCCAAACGGCTACTGAGAAAGGTGCAAGAAAAGAGTTTGTGCCCAAGGGACAGGTCCCTGTCAATCAGGCCGCCAACGTGGTGAACCCTGGCGTACCCGCTGCCAACAGCAGTCCTCCCGCAGGGGGCATTGGAGGAGGAGCCGCGGGCCCCGGCATGGGCGGTGGCATGGGAGGTATGGGCGGTGGTATGCGCGGTATGGGCGGTGGCATGGGAGGCATGGGCGGCGGCATGGGAGGCATGGGCGGTGGCATGGGAGGTATGGGCGGTGGTATGGGAGGCATGGGGGGGCGTCGCGCTCTCTTGAATTTTGAGGATCAGTTGCGGATCAAGGTGGCGACCATGGTGAGTTCCCTTGAGCAGGGCGAGAACATATCTCCCAAGACCCGCGCTGTTCTCAAGAAGCTCGAAGAGCCGGTTACCATGAGCTTCGCCAACGAGACTCCTCTGGAGGAGGTTCTCAAGTACATCAAGTCGAGCGTCACTGGTGGCAAGGACTCAGGCATTCCGGTCTACGTGGATCCGCTGGGGTTGAGGGAGGTGGAGGCCACCCTGACTTCGCCGATCGTCATCGACCTGGAAGGTGTTCCCTTGAAGACGAGTTTGCGGCTTCTGCTCAAGCAACTCCGGTTGGCCTACTGCGTCAAGGATGGTCTCTTGATCATCAGCTCGGTGAACGGAATCTACCAGGAGCTCAGAGAAGAAGGAGTCGACGAACCCGGAGAGACAGGACTCCAGTGATCGTGAGTCCTCTCCCGCGTCGCGGTGAGCTCCGAAGTGCTTTGTCGCTGGTTCGCTAGCATCTTCTAGTAAGGCCCGGTCCGTCTCATTTCGAGGCGGATCCCGGGCCTTGGTCATTGCCCGTTCTCAACCGAGGCGAAGGTTCTCACATCGGGTCCCGAAGTGCGGGATAGAACTGAACCCAGACGTTGTCGACGCTGGCGTGGTGCAGATGGCATTGATAGCAACTGCCGTCCGGCTGGGCGGCGGCAGGTTTGGTTGGCTTTGCATTCTTGTCGAGTTCAAAAGCGTAGTAGGCCCAGGGAACGCCYCCYCCGGGACGGTTCTTGTCTTTAACCGCCACTTCAAGCCCGACTCGCTTCCCTTCGAATTGCCCGTGGGCCAGAACCCCGCCCGCATCCTTTTCTTCCGCCTGAAACAACTCCATCACCAGAATAGTCGGGTCGGGGAACGTCTTGGTTTTCAAGTACGTCTCATAGGACTCTCGACTGATGTAGATGTTGTGAAAAACACCAGGCTCCGGAGCGCTGCGCCGCAGGCGTTCTTTGGCCGTCATTTCGGACAGGTCGTCCTTGTACTGCGGCGACAAGTCCGCGCCAACGAAGATCCAGGTCCGGAAATCTTCCGGGGCCTCGAGCTCCCCTTTCGCCGTGTACTTAGGACGCGTGGGAGAGTTTGACGTAGCGACCATCGCCAAGGAGGCGAGGACGAGCAAGCCTACCGCGCCGATCGACCATTGAGGTCGAAGCTGCCGCATACCCATGGAGCGACCTCACCACGTTTGTGGAAGCCAGCGAACCGCCAACGCCGCAGAGACGTCGGCCACCGTTCTGATCGTTTGGATTGGCTGAGGCTAGAAAAAAGAATTCCGTTTAATTAAATTACGCGCTTCACCTCCAAACTTCCAGTATATGGTGGGATCATAAGGGAAAAGCTTTTATTAAGAAATTGGATGTGACCAAGGTCAAGGTCGTCTACATCCGCTGATTTCTTTCGTTTCAGCGAGGCGCACCATGATTTCGATGCGGCGCGCGGCGGCGATTGTCGTGGTACTGGCGATCGCGTTACCCACCCGGGGCGGCGAGCCTGACGAAACGACCAAGACGCTCAGCCAGTTGGAGCTCGACTGGGCCAACGCCGTTGAAAGAAATGATGTGAAGGGGATCGGGCGTTTCCTGCACGAAGACTTTACGTTCACATCCCCCACGGGGCAGATCATCGATCGCCAAAATCACTTGAACGACTTTCGCGACGGCAACGCCCGGTTTCCGCTCGTTGCGCTCTCCGAAGTGGTCGTGCGCACGTATGGTTCCATCGCCGTTGTGACGAGTCGCCCGACCATTAACGGCAAGGTGAAGGTCAACGGACAATTCATCACTCTGACCTTTCAGGCCGCTCGCTGGACGGACACCCTGATCCTGTGCGAGGGTTCGTGGACTTGTGTCGCGCGGCAGCAGAGCAACGTTCCTCCCGCGGGGACCAACGTGGAGGTCGTTTTGGCCCAAGTTCTCCAAGAAACGTGGAACGGCAAGGAAGCGAAACTCACCGTGGTAAGGCTCGCCTACGGGCCTGGTGAAAGCTCAGCCGCTCATCAACATCCCGGCCCGGCCGTAGTCTACGTTCTGGATGGAGCCATCGAATCTCAGGTCGAAGCGGGTCCCCTCACGACATGCCGCCAGGGAGACACCTTTTTCGAGCCGGCTCATAGCAAGCACCTTGTCTCGCGAAACGCCAGCCAGACCGAGCCCGCCCACTTCCTGGTGTATTTTCTGGCCGCCAAGGATGAGCCGCAACTGACCATCCCTCTCGCTGGTAGCCCCCATCGCTAAAGCCCGGGATCTCACGTTGCCAGCCCGGCAAATTCACCGTCGTGAATTGCGTTCTCATTCGGCAGGTTGTCAGCAGCCGAATTCCGAATCTGTAGAGTTTCACATCCGAGGTATTTCTAGGGAGAATCACAAATGAACATCCTAACTCGACGTAATGCTTTTCGCGCGGCCTCGACCGCCGTACTGGCTGGCCTCGCGTCGGAGGCATTGGCGATGGATCCTGCCAATAACCCGATCTTCGGAAAGTGGACCTATCGTAGCTTTCTCAATAATCCCAACCCGGATACGGACTTCAACGATCTGAAGTTTGCCGTGGCGGAGTTGACCTTTGAGGACGCCACGTTCGGTAAAGTCGCCGGCCGTCTCACTTTCGCGCCCGACTACCTCAAATTGACCGGGACGATTACTTACGGTAACCCGTTCACGGTTCGCTTCCAGGGGGTGGGAGCGACCCCCGGCACGATCGAAAACGGGCACCCCTGGGTTTACGACTATCTGGGTTTCCTCGCGCCGGCCTGGCCGAATGGCGACCAGCAACAACGTCCCGCGATTGTCGGAACCATCGTGCGCACCGTCGCACACTCCGGGGGACAGGCCAAGGCCGGAGTTGTCGCGTCGTGGATCGCCGTTCGTAGCGATCCCAGCCCTCCAAAATAACGCGACACACTTCGTTCGCGCCATCAACGCTCCCGACTTTGTAGGGGTGCCGTACCCACGGCACCCCTGGCGAAGGAGCTGCGCGCATGGAATATGAAGTGATCATTTATTTATCATTAAATAAATGAAAATCGATAATAATCTGAGTCTATCGCCAGGTTCAGGTTCGCATTGAATAAATAAGCATATTCCATGAGGCGAGAGCGCCGGCCGATGCGTTTGGCGGCGCCTCTCGCGGTCTCATCCACATTCTTAACTCGTGAGGAGATTGCCAATGCGATGGAATTTAGCCGTCCGCCGCCATCGCGGCGCCTTCTTGATGCTTGGATTACTCGTGGCGATCGCGGTCCCGGCGGTCTTGGGTCCCATGGTTGCCGGACGCCCAGCCTCCGCTGTGGAAGCGCTACGGGACGAAGAGCCTGCCGCGGCCAAGGCGGAAGCGGCGGGGGATGAGTTTCCGACGTATACGCCGCTCCCCGCCTGGTTCAAGTTTCAATCCAAGGACACCGTCAATGGCTGGGTTGCCGACTCTGACGTGAAGTCCATGACGGAACACGCGTGGGAGATCTGGGGAGGCTTGACGACGTTGACGAAGCAGGTCTTTAACGGGCAGAAGATGCCGATCTATGAGACCTGGTACGATCGCAATGAAGCGTTGTCTCCGCCGCAGACGGTGGCACCGCGGCTCAGAGGTGCGCGGCGGATCCGGAATTTCGAGCTTCCGAAACAGTTGATCCACACGGGAGCCCTCGCGCGTCAGCACCAGCGTCTTGAAAGGGCGCTCGCCGCTACAGCGCTTCGTCCGTTGTTGAGTTTCTTTGACAATGTCAAATACACCGAAGAGATCCGCAAGGAGATTCAGGACAATAAATATTATGACGGCGCGACGCTTCAGAAGATCAACGACGGCTGGGGCATTACCCCCATCGCGGATCGCAACCTCAAGGATTTTCCCGATACGTCGGTGATGCTAAAGCCAACCTATGTTTACGCAAGTGGATCACAGCCAACCCTGATGGGCTACTGGTCAGGACCCGCCAACAGCGCGACGCCAGATACCCCGGGGCCGGGCTCGTGGACCTCTCAGATGTGGGTTGTTCCCCCTGGCTTCGATCCCAGCAATTTTGACAACAAGAGCCTGCAACTCATCTCGCTCGACCGTTTCTTCGCTCTAAAGCTGACGCAAGACGAGATTGATGCGATCAAGAAGGCATCGCCCCAGCGGCTTCCCGCCGACGCCAAGGCGGGGGACTACATGGTGCTGGTTGCCATGCACGTTTCGACCCGGGAGATCGACAACTGGACCTGGCAGACGTTCTGGTGGTCGTATTCCAAGCCGACAATCCCCTCCTCAGTTCGCTCGAGAGTCAGCGCCCCGTTTGACAACTACCAGGTGGCCGTGGGCTACTCGTTTCTGACGGCACCTGGTAATCCTGATTCGCTCAACCTCGTCTGCTTCAACCCGTATCTTGAAGCCGGGTTCGACAACTCCGTGTTCGCGAAACCGAAGCAGCTTGGCATCGAGTCGAACTGCATGAGCTGTCATCGCTGCGCGGCCTGGCCCGCAAACAACGCGAGTTACATCGCCAACGGTGAAATTGAGCCGTGCGACTCGTTCTTCTTCACCAACAACACCAAGACCGACTTCCTTTGGGGTATCCCCTTCGGCGTGAATCCCCCGTGATCGGCCCTGCTTTTTTTCGATCACCGGACGCAAGAACAATCCAACCGGTCCCCGAGCAATGGTGTTTCGGGGGCCGGTTTCTATCAAGAAGGGAATGCTCATGAATCGTATCGCCGGGTTTGTATTCGCGGCTGTCATTGGCGTTGGACTCGCGTCGTCTCCCCGTTCTGTCTGGGCGGGGGATGCGCAGAAGGAAATCGCGGAGATGGAGCAAGAATGGGGCAAGGCCGTGGAGAGCAATTCCCCCGAGGCCATCGGCCGTTTCCTGTCTCGCGACTTTACCTTCGTTAACCCGAGAGGCGTGCTTCTCAACCGCGCCGAGCATCTGGACGACTTCCGACAGAAACGCACCGTCTTCAGCAAGGTGGAATTGACCGACGTCGTGATCCGGGTCTATGGCGACGCGGCCGTTGTGACCAGCCAACCGAAAATCACCGGGTTCGCCGTGACCCCGGCGGGCAAGACCATGTTCAACGCGACGCCCGCCCGGTTTACCGACACCCTGATTCGCCTCGAAGGAAAATGGATCAGCGTGGCTCGACACATGAGCCTGGTGCAGAATTGATCGGCTTACGAGACGGGACGAGTTAGCACGTCATTAGCGGCAAATTTTTATCATTCGAGAAATAACAACAGATAATCATTACATAAAAATAATAAAGAGAGCCCCCAGAATTCTTCGTCAATGAAGAGGCGTCTGTGGGGCTCTCTGTTTGCAATTCACCTTGGTTACTTGGATTGGTCTGCCGAGGCCTTTGGGCTCACGAACACGTTCACGCTCGGGTGCATGGTGTAGAGTCGATCTCCTTGCGGAGTCTCAACCAGGATAGCACTCGAGCAGTTGTTCTGGACGATCGGATTGCCGGGATACTTCTCCCAGTGGACCAGGTCTTTGGAGCGGGCGATGTTGGTGGTCCAATCCTTCCATGGACGATGCGCGTTGGCATGGTAGAGGGCGTAATAAACGCCGTCTCGCTTGAAGATCTGGTTCACGGCAATGGCCTCGCGGTCGTAGGCCTCCGGGCCTTTGGCGAGCACCGGCGTGTCTTGCACGTGGGTCCAGACGCGGCGGTCCTTGGAGGTCGCCAACCAGACCCCTTGGTCTCCCCGTTCGTAGAAGAGATACCAGGTGCCGTTCTCAAACCAGGCGGCCGGCGTGCCGTAAGGGCCGGCGGCGATGGGGGTGCCGTCCACCTTGCGGATGTCGAGGGGGCCAAGGTCTTCCCACTTCAGGCCGTCGGTTGAGGTCATCTGGTGGGCGATATCATTTTTGCCCTCAGCGAAGAGGATGTACTGGCCGTCCCGAGGCACGACGCAGACATCTTCCACCCATGACTTCGCGAAGATCGGGTTAGCGGCATCCCGGGTCCAGTGGACACCGTCGCCGGAGGTCGCGTGACCCAGGAACTTGGTCGGCGACTTGTCTTCGTTGTAGCCCGTGTACCAGAGGTGGTACGTCCCGTCTTTGAGCAGGATATATCCCCGCTCGCGAATCTTCTTGTCCCAGGCGTCGGTTCCCGTCCCTTGAAAGACCGGGTTGCCGGCGAGTGGTGACCACGCAACCAACCCCTTGGGAAACTCGTCCGCGACGCTCGAGCCCGTCGCGACGGCCAGGGCGACAACGGCCGCGTGGACCAAAGTGCGAAATCGCATTGCGTCGAATCCCTCGTGAGCGATGACAGCCAATTCACGCGGGGAGGCCTGCGGCCAACCCTTCGCGAAGATACCAAAGCCCGCGACCTTTCCTCAAAGAAATCAAGGAATCGTAGTCCTTTGATGGTGTCCTCCCGCCCCCTCGAATGTTCCCGCCGACCTTGCAGACTGAAACCTGACTCGGGCAAGTTGCAACGCCCGAGGTTCGCCAGGGGGGAACGGCAACTCGGCGTTACTTTCGGACATGAGGAGACTTAGGGCGACAAGGCCGGGACTGGCATCCTCAGTGCATTCTTTCCGAGGGACAAGAGCGAGGCGGATTCCTCGGCGGACAGCCGGACGCAAACGCTTGGGCAATCGCCGAGAGCCGGCCGCGCCGAGTTCTCGGCCAAGGGAAAAAGGCCCTCGCCATCGGCAAGGGAACGACGATGCACGCCCGCGACCTCTGTTTCGTGATTCCGACCTACCGGCTCCGCGATGTGGGTGAGACGGTCACCCAGTACGACGAGCACTTCTGGCGGAACGGCCACTCTCCTTCCATCATCGTGTTCGATGACTCGAGCCCGGTGGCCCAGGAGAAATACTACCCGCTCTTGGAGCAGACCCGGACTCACGCGGAGCTCTTCTATGTCGGCCCCAGGGAGAAGGACCAGTTCATCGGTTACCTGAGCCAGCGGCTCCGCGACAAGCGGCTCGATGGGCTCGTGAAGAACCTATTCCGTCCCAGCTACGGTGGGAACCGGAACTATACGCTGATGTATACCCTGGGCTCTCTCATGGTCAGCTCTGACGATGATATGCGTCCCTACGCGTTGATGGAACATAGCCTTGAGTCTCTGGCCGACGGTGAAGTCTGCCGGGGACGGCTCCATCGCGCGGGGCGCAATGGGTACAGCCGCAAGTCGTTCGACATCCTGAGCTCATTCCTCGATGTTCTGGGCAAGCGCGCGGCCGACGTTCCTGACAACTACGAGAAGGGGGAGATGCTGGTCGATACCGCCATGGAGCTCGAGACCAACGTCTCCAAGGGGTTGGCCCGCGAAAACTCCGTGGTCGTCGAGCGAGGGGCTGTCGCTGATGACGTGGTCATCAAGATGGCTCAAACGTTTCGCTCCGGCACTAACGACATCGACGCCCTTGACTTCGCGGAACTCTTCCTCGCGAACGAAGAACAGATGGATCCGGACGACCTGAACGAGCTCTATGTCCTCGTGAATTTTCGCCCGGCCGTGACCAGCAAGAACTGGCGGATGGACTGTGGTGTCGCCGGTTATGACAACACCTTCGGGCTGCCGCCGTTCTTCCCCACCCGGCTCCGCTTCGAAGACTACATCTACAGGCTCTGGATCCAGCAGCCCGGTATCGCGGCCGCCCACGTTGATGCTGCGCAGAATCATACGAAAAGTAATTACATGCGGAATCCCGTTGCCTCAGAGATCTTCAATGAGGAGGTGTCGAACTTACTCAAGCGCAAGATCAAGGGAACGCTCTCCCGCGTGGATGACCTCGGCATTGCTTTTGACTACGACGGAAACGTCACCGCCGAAGACGCCAAGGAGATCCTCGATAAAGTCGCGACTATGTACGGCCGCACGCTGGACGCGGCCCAACAGGCCACCAAACCCGAGCGTGCCGAGGCCCTTCGCGTGTTCGCCGCCAACCTCCAGAAGTCGTTCTACGGCTTCGAGACCGACTTCTTCCACCAGAACCTTTTGCGAATCGTCGACGACGTCGTGACCGTCATCAAGGGCTCGATCGAACTCTGGCCAACCCTCGTCGAAATCTGCTACTTCGAGAAAGACCGTCGAGGACTTCCCAAAACCCGGGTCAACAACCCAAGAAAGACCTGATCCGACGAGCCGAACCACCCCTTCCTCGCGAGTTCGGCCACGCCGGAAATATGAAGATATTGTATTAAAATAATATTAACTCTGGTAATAGTAGGCGGCCCTACTGGCCGGCCTGTCGACGAGTCAAAAAGTGTTAAAATATCGATTTGGTTGGTAAGTCCGGCAAGTGAGAATATTCCGCCCGATCGGAACACGAAAGGCCGAGGGATTTGCATGAGGATCGCGCAAGTTGCCCCGCTCTTTGAGAGCGTTCCGCCCACTTTGTATGGGGGAACGGAGCGGGTGGTGTCGTACCTGATCGAAGAGTTGGTCCGGCAGGGGCACGAAGTGACCCTGTTCGCCAGTGGCGACTCGCAGACGAGTGCTCGCTTGGTGCCTGGCTGTTCCCATGCGCTCTGGAGCGACCCGTCTTGCCGCGAGACCTTGCCGCACCATGTGCGGCTTCTGGAGCTGATCGCACGGGAGGCTCAGCGGTTTGATGTGATCCACTTTCACCTGGACTATCTCCACTTCCCGATCGTGAGCCAACTCCCCTGCCCGACCGTGACCACGCTGCACGGGAGGCTGCATCCGTCCGACCAGCAACCTCTGTTCGAGGCCTTTCCCGGGATCCCGCTCGTCTCCATCTCGAACGACCAGCGCCGGCCTATCCCTGGAGCGAACTGGCAGGGGACGGTCTACCATGGCCTGCCTCGCGATCTCCACACCTTCCGCGCGACGTCCGGCTTCTATCTCGCATTCCTGGGGCGTCTGTCTCCGGAGAAAGGGATTGAAGAGGCCGTCAAGATCGCCGGTAAGGCCGGCTGGCCCTTGCGCGTGGCGGCGAAGATCTATCCGGAGGAGCGTGCGTACTACGAGCAGGTGGTCGAACCTCTCTTCCACGCATCTCCCTGGGTTGAGTTCGTCGGCGAAGTGGGGGGACGCACCAAGGACGACTTCCTCGGCAATGCCCATGCCCTGCTCTTTCCGATCAACTGGGCGGAACCTTTCGGCCTGGTGATGATCGAGGCGATGGCGTGCGGAACTCCCGTGGTCGCGTTCCGCCAGGGATCGGTCCCCGAGGTAATGACTCACGGGGTGACCGGGTTTGTGGTCGACACGGTGGAAGAAGCCGTACAGGCGGTCGGCCGGGTTGCCACGCTCAGCCGTGAAGCCTGCCGGCAAGCGTTTCTGAAGCGTTACGACGCGGCCCGAATGGCTCGCGACTACCTTGAGGTTTACCGCAAGCTCAACGCCGCAAGCGTGACGTCGACCCCAACCTTGGGATTCACCGGCGCAGCGGTTATGCCCTCATCGGACGACCGCTCGCAAGGAGTCCTTGGCCCGGTCGCCCATCGCTACCGCGCGCGACGGAGATGATCATCTCATGGAACCTGGCTCAAACACGACGGCCCGCCCTTCCCAGGGAGACCCCCACCACGTCCTCGCCGCGTCTGGAATGACCGACGATCGCACGAGAGTTCTCAAACATGGAGATACATTCGCGGTCTTCGATCACTTCGGTCAGATCAAACCGGCCGGCCTGGGAGAGGAAGGGATCTACCATGAAGGAACGCGCTACCTTTCGCGCCTCGAGATCGAACTCGACGGGCGCCGGCCATTCTTTCTGGGCTCGACGGTTCGGGACGAAAACGACCAGCTTTCCGTTTCGCTGACGAACCCGGACGAGGTCCGCGAAGGGAGGATCGAAGTTCCCCTGGGGGCTCTGCATCTGGCCATCAAGGCGTTTCTCTGGCAAGGGGTTTGCTACTGGCAGCTTCGTGTCAAGAATCACGCACTTGAACCGGTGACCGCTGTGTTGCGATGGAGGTTCCGTACCGACTTTGCCGACATCTTTGAAGTCCGGGGCATGAGCCGAAAGGCTCGAGGGACCGACCTCCCCGCGAGTGTTGTCGAGGGACGCGTCATCCTGGGCTACAAGGGGCTCGATGACGTCATTCGCCGCACGCTCATCCGGTTCACTCCGGCTCCGAGCCGCCTGACCGTGGATACGGCCCGGGTCGAGCTGGAGCTGGGCTCCGGCGCGGATACGGTGGTCGAGTTGGCGATCGCCTGCTGGCGAGGGGAAGCGGCTCCCGAACCACTCGAGTTCGAGGAAGCCCGCGAAGCCGCCGAAGCCAGCCTGCGACGCCCCAAGATCGGTGCCTGCCGGCTTCGGTCGTCGGACGGCCGATTCGACGCCTGGGTCCGGCGCGCGGAATCCGACTTACAGATGCTCACGACCGAGATGCCCACGGGTCCGTATCCTTTTGCGGGCGTTCCCTGGTTCAACACACCGTTCGGGCGTGATGGCATTATCACCGCGCTCGAGTGCCTTTGGTGGCGGCCCAACCTGGCGCGAGGGGTTCTCTCTTACCTGGCCGACACGCAGGCGACCGAAACGATTCCCGAGCAGGATGCCCAGCCTGGCAAAATCCTCCATGAAACCCGCAACGGTGAGATGGCCGTCCTTAAGGAGATGCCCTTCGGGCGCTATTACGGTAGCGTGGACGCCACCCCTCTCTTTGTACTTCTGGCCGGTGCCTATCTCGAACGTAGCGGCGACCAGGCGTTCGCCGCCGCGCTCTGGCCTCACGTGGAAGCGGCCCTGGGCTGGATCGACCGCCACGGCGACCTCGACGGCGATGGCTTTATCGAATACCAGCGCGCCGCGGCGGACGGCCTGATCCACCAGGGCTGGAAAGACTCCGACGACGCGATCTGCCACGCCGACGGCCGCCTGGCGCAGGGCCCCATCGCGCTTTGCGAGGTCCAGGGGTATGTCTACGCCGCCCAGCGCGCGGGGGCCGTTCTGGCTTCAGCCCTTGGCCACGCAGATCGTGCCCATACCCTTCAGCGACAGGCGGACAAGCTGCAGGAGCGATTCGAGGAACGCTTCTGGTGTGAGGATCTGGGGACATATGCCCTTGCGCTCGATGGTAACAAGCAGCCCTGCCGCGTCCGGTCGTCGAACGCCGGCCACTGCCTGTTCAGCGGGATTGCCGAGCCCGCCCGGGCCCTACGCGTGGCTCACGGCCTGATGGCTCCCGACCTGTTTTCCGGCTGGGGCGTGCGAACGCTCGCCGCCAGCGAGGTCCGTTACAATCCGATGGCTTACCACGCCGGCTCGGTTTGGCCGCACGACAACGCGCTGATCGCCTATGGCTTCTCGCGCTACGGACTGCAAGACCTGGCCGTCCGGGTTCTGACGGCTCAGTTCGAGGCGGGCACCTATTTCGACCTGCACCGCATGCCCGAACTCTTCTGCGGCTTTCCCCGCGAGCCCATGGAAGGACCGACCCCCTACCCTGTCGCCTGCGCTCCGCAGGCCTGGGCGGCGGGAACTGCTTTCTTGCTTCTCCAGGCCTGCCTCGGCCTACGCGTGAGTGCTGATCCCCCTCGAATTTGGTTCTCGCGCCCTCAGTTGCCTCCGTTTCTGGGCGAGATCCAGATCAACAACCTTGCCGTCGCCGGCGCCAGCGTCGACTTGCTCCTGGCTCGCCACGCCGATGATGTCGGCGTCAGCGTCCTCCGCCGCGAAGGTGTTGTCGATATCCTGGTGGCCAAGTGACGCCATCACCCCGGATGGGAGCGGACAAAGGACGAGACCCCCTTCTCCTCACAAGCCGCCACGGCCGCGAACCTTCCGCACGCTTCTTTTCTCTAGGATGATGAGTGGCGCCGGTGGTCCAGGCTCTTGCGGCCGGCGCTTCGCATTCCTCAAGACATCACCTTGCGTCTTCGGGCCTAGGAAGTTAACTTGGGGACATGCAAGCCTGATCAACGGGGCGGTAGCTCAATTGGGAGAGCGTCGCGTTCGCAATGCGAAGGTTGCCGGTTCGATCCCGGTCCGCTCCACTTCCCTTCCCAGGCTTCTCTAATCTCTTTCCGCTAAACTAGTTACGTTTCTGCTCAAGCGTGGCCGAGTCCCGGCTGCCTTGTGCTAGCGTGGGTACTAGGTGCCAGCGGCTCCAACCTCTGCATTCGTCACAACGGAACCCATCCCTTCCCGCGGACGAAACCTCGAGGTGTTGGATTTTCGTTGGCGGGGCCCCGGAAATTTCCCAGGGCTGGCGGATACGTAATGCGGGAACCAGGCTCTCCCCGGGGTTGTGGTGCTTTTGCCCGGTCTTCCGTCCGAGAGGTTTGAGGTTCGGCCAAACAAGGGTCGTTTCACGCGCTCCCTATTCCTGAGCGCTCGATGAAGGTATGTCCTTCTCTACCTTCCTTACCTGAGGCACACTCTTAGTCGTCGGAGGGTGTCGAACGGAGCAAAGAGGCGGGTTGGATGAATCTTGTCGAGGAGCTTCGGCATGAAGATCGACGTGTCCCCCGTGCCGCTGGAAGAGATCGCCCCGCTGCGGGAACTGTACCGGCAGGAGATGAATTGCCAGATCATTCATGACTCGCTGCCGCGTCGCGGCTTCGGCAATTTGTTCCTGATCCAGGTGGATGACCGCGTCGCGGGCTACGGTTTCGTGATGGGGTACGGCAGTGCCCCGAAGGACATCCTCCGGGAGTTCTACGTCCTCCCCTCCTACCGAGGCTATGCCCTAAGACTTGTGCGACAGCTCATCGCCGTGAGCCAGGCTCGAACGATCGAGACGCAGAGCAATGACGTTCTCCTCACGCTCATGCTCTACGACCTCGCGACCGAGATCACGAGCGACAGGATCCTCTTCCACGACGCCTCGACCACCCATCTATCGATCCCAGGCGTTCTCTTTCGTAGCGTCACCGAGGCTGACACCGAGCGCATCTTCGAGCACAAAGTCGAAGGTGTGGGCGATTGGCTTCTCGAAGCCGAGGGCGTCGTGGTTGCGACCGGTGGCATCACTCTCCACTACAACCTGCCCTACGGCGATCTCTACATGGAGGTTGACGAACCCCACCGTCGCCGTGGCTACGGCAGCTACCTGATCCAGGAGCTCAAACGCACCGCCTACGAACGAGGCCGCGTCCCCGCCGCCCGTTGCGACGTCACGAATGCAGCCTCGCGAGCCACCTTGCAGAAGGCCGGTCTCTTCCCTTGTGCTCGCGTTCTCACCGGCGTTCTGCCTGGCTGAGCTCAGGGGCGTAAAACCATCGTTTTCGGGGTCGCTGCGGAGAGCCGTGGCTGTCAGACTCCAAAGCGGAATCTTAGCACTTGACGGTCTTTCGTTTCTTGCCGACTTTTCCGGCTGTTTCGACCTTCTCGATGTACTCGCGCGCGCCGGGCACCTTGCACGCGGTTTCCCCCATGTTGACCTTAACGAGGCCGATCTTATCGGCGGCTTCAAGTGCTTGACCCGTTAACGGACCTACATAGGATCCGGCATCAATTACGAAGCCGTTCATCTGCAAGCGTACGCGATTCGCCTGGTCGTGAATCGTCTTGGTGATCCGATCGAGCAGTTCGCTGATCTTGGCCATGTCGAGCTTGTCGTCGGGCGTGATCTTGAGCATGCCTCCCAGGGTTGACCAGCCGGCGGCGGCGATGGATTCGGTTTTGGATTCGATCCACTCCAACCCCATCGCCCAACCGTGCGGGCTTTCGGCCGCCACCCAGGGGACGGTCGACTCGCTGATCAAATACCAGGGAGCCTTCTTCACCCAGCGGGTGAGATCCTTCTTGGTCATTTTGGTGTCATCGACGATCAAACCCGCGAGATACATCGCGTCGGAAATGCCGGTTTCATAGAGTTCCAACGCAAGCGCGTGATCCTTCTTGATGCGTTTCTGAATCTTCTTGAGGTCTTCGACGCTGACCCCGAAAAACGGCTCGGACGCTCCGTGGTTGATCAAGACTTTCTTGATGGAAGGCTTGCCCAAGGTCTTGAGTTCGTCGATCACTTCCTGGGCGGTCATGGAGAGGCTCCGGAGGATTTAGTCGCGAGAGAGGTGACTCTATTTTGCGAGAGCCGGAGCCGGCGGAAAAGGAGAATTTGCGAGCATTCCGGAGGTCTCTCATAACCTCACCGCGAACGGCAGGCAGAGCTTCATTGCGGGATTGTAAGCGCTTTCTCACCGCAATTTGTTCGCTCTCCGTCAGGTGATCACGAGCGCCGGACAAACGCGCACCGACGAGATGCGGCGATGGGTTTGGCCCAGTCGAAAGCGGACCTTGCCGTGGAGTATGGTTCCTGAGGCGGCGTTGCCGTCGGTCAGCTCCTCACCGGGAAAGAGGGTGAATGTCCAGGTGTCTCGATCGCTGGAGTCCGGCAAGGTCGTGCCGCACTGAAGGACGCGAGCTCCCCAGATTTGACGGACCATCAAGGTCCGGGTGTCGATACCTTGAACGGAAAAGGAGTCGGCGGGGCCCTGGATGATCTCGTTATAGCTGCCCAGAAAAATTCCCGCAGTGCCGGTGATGGTGGCCACCAGCGACCAGTCCCGCCCCCCCTTCACAGCGATCTTTCCGGCAGGGAGGCGGCGATCGACGAAATCGGCCGAGCCGCCCGGCATCTGGCCGCGGCGGATGGTTTCATCGAGGGCTCCGCGCGTATCGAGCTTGTTCAAGTCCGGCACGAGCAAGACGCCGAACGTTGCTTGATCGGCGAATGAGGCGTCCTTGAAGTGCTCGCGCAGGGCCTGGGTGGCGCGGAGGGCTCGGTCCCATTGCGCGGCCTTGAAGGTCTTTCGAAGATACTCCGCAGTCGGGACGGGTAGGCCGGCCCGTTCCAGCCCCTCGCGGATCGAAGCACATGCGTTCCAACCCGATTCCGCCAGCTTCGCGATTTCATCGTGACTCAACGGCAGAGACCTCCGAACGAACTCATGACGAGCGTCTCGCACCGGCCGTCCTCCGATGGCCGTGGATGAGCCAGGACCGTTTGAGATGCCCGCAGGAGAGTCGCCACGAGCATCGTAGCCGGGAACTTCCGAACGTGCTACCTGACGCACGAGGAGTCTTCGCTCCTTGCCTTGGGAGACGACTCTCATGAGGTACTAACCTCCGCGAAAGGTAGAAAGTGACGGAAGAAGTTAATTATAAAATGCATATTTATTCTAGAAATATTCTTTTGAAGAAATCAGGCTTCATATTCTCTTTGTCGCCGCCTTGCTTGAAAGTTGGCATGACAGACTCGACGGGAACCGATCTGGAAACGCGTGAGATGAGCTTTGTCAGAGGCATGAGGAAATCCAGAAAAATTAATATCAAATTCGAATTGTTCTCGGGGGATCTCTCGGTTCTGTGCCGGGAGCATTATTTCTCGTAGGTGAGGAGGTCATCAGGTGGGTTGGGCGTCGTCTTACATCGAGAAGCTTCGCCGGGGCGAGACGGTCTCGTTCCGGCCTCGGGGTCATTCGATGACAGGGAAGGTGGAGTCAGGGCAGCTCTGCACGGTGGAACCCGTCGACTCTGCCGCTTTGCGTGTGGGGGACATTGTTCTGTGTAAGGTCAACGGCCGCGAATACCTTCACCTGATCAAAGCCATCCAGGGAGAGCGGTTTCAAATCGGAAACAATCGAGGAAGGATCAACGGCTGGGTATCGGCCGGGGCCATATTCGGACGATGTGTCCGAGTTGAGAACTGACCCGGTCTCGCCCCACCGGCATTGCACAAGCTAAGACCTTGTCGCAAAACCTCAGCTCTCGCCATGCGCCGAGTACCAGGCGAGGCGCCCTCGCCTGTTCGCTCAAGAAGACCGACCTACGAGGTTGTCTGCGAAAGCCAATTCCTCGGCCACTCCAGGAGACGCTCTGCCAGGGGAGTGAAACGACTGTTCGGTCGGATGTGAGAGGGGATATTTGCGTTCTCGGCCTTGAGGATTTCCTTCGAGAGAGGTCAGCGGATTCGCATCGTGCTATTCAAGCGTATGCCCGGACTAGGGGATCTGGTTGAGCAATATGCATTGAATTTTCTTGAAAACAGGCGACCCATTCGATCAGATGAAGCGAGCTCACCGCGCGTGCATGTTTTTCTTAAAAATGGCAACCCCCGCTGTTGATGCTTCCGGAGTCGGTCGGAGCCTTCTCTTTGCGAGGAAAGAGGAGCTTTGGAGCCGGAGATCTGCGTGGGGGAGGAATGATGGGAGGTCGTCATGGCTTTGAATCGCTTAGGATTTCTCTTGGGTCCAAGGATTCGATTAAGACTTCTGGCGCTGGTGATTGGGACCTTTGGGACGTTTGGCTATTTGGCGTCGGTGGGAGCGCCTCCGGGAGACGAAGCGGCCACAAAGGCTCCCGAGGATGCCGTGAAGAAGGCTCCGTCCACGGCCGGCGATCAGCGGAAAGCCATTGACGTGGCTCGCGACTTTGCGAAGGCGGTTGCCGGCGAGGACTCGCCGGAATATTACCGCGTTCTGGAGAAGTCGTTATTCACGCTCAAGGCGAGAGACTATGGACAGATTTCCCTGGCCCCGGGACGGCGGTTGGAGGCTCAAAAGGGGGGCGATCCCGCGTTTCGTGAGTTGCGCGTGCGCATTCAGAATGAGGTGGCCGATAGCGCTAGTCTTTATCGCGACCCCACCTGGCAGAAGAATTTTCACAAATGGCTCAATCAATCAAGTCTGGAAGAACAGCCGCTCCGGATCATTGGCGGCGAGCCCACCAATGCCAATGAATACCAGGATTGCGTTGCCGTGGGCTCCGACCAGGGCTTTTGCTGCTCGGGTACGCTGATTAGCCAGAGCATTGTGGTGACCGCCGCCCATTGCGTGCGCGGAGACTGCGCGAAGCGGATCTTCATTGGAAACAACTCGAATCAACCCGCCACGGGAACCGTGGTCGCCGTGCGTAAGGCGATCCCGAACCCTGACTATAATGTGTTTACATCCGGTAATGATATTGCCATCCTCATTCTTGAGAAACCGGTCAAAAATGTGACACCTCGCGCGATCGCCGCTTCAGACGCGATCGACCAGGCTCATATCGTCCGGCTCGTCGGATTTGGCATCACCGAGTTCGGGGCGTTCGGCATTCAGTACAAGGTTGATGCCATCATCGCCTCGAATGCTTGCGGGGCGGCGGATGCGCAGCAAAAGTACGGGTGCAACGCGGATCGAGAGATCGTTGCGGGAGGCAATGGCGTCGACAGTTGCAATGGGGATAGTGGTGGTCCGGCCTATGTCATGGTTGGCGGACAGCTTCGGCTTGCGGGCGCGACGTCTCGCGCTACCAGGAATTCCGCGCGACCGTGTGGCGACGGCGGCGTTTATACGCGGGTCGATCGCTATTTGCCATGGATCCGCGACACGGCCAAGGCCGAGAAAGTGGAATTTGAGTGACGCGGCCACGTCTCCAGTCCTCTTCAAGGAAACGCACATGCCAATACTTGATCTTCATTGCCGCACCGATCTTCCGAGGCAACGCAAGATCGATGTAAAGGTGATCGCTGCCTTGTTGGGAGTGATCGTCGGCCTTGCTTGGGATGTAAGAACAACCCAGGCACAGCAAGGGGGAACGGGCTCTTCTCCGGCGCGCTCCTCCTGGCGTCAGGGGCAGGAAGTGAGGATCGCCGCGGCCAAACGATGGGCGGAGACGGTTGCCCAGGGTGATAAGGAGGTCTTTGCGCGAGAGTTCGATGCGGCGGTTCGGCTCATCAGCAACGGAAGCCCCGACGCAACCCCCAAAGTCGTGATCTCCACACCCAGCAGTTCTCCGGCCGTCTACGATCGGAACTACAAACCCAGTGACGAACGAGGAACTTTTGCCGCTGGGGAGTTGCGCGAAGCGGAACCTGGGGACGATCGGCTCAAATTGTTGCAAGAGGAGTTGAAGAAAGGGGCGGAGGTCAAGGTGCCCCCCTTGCACAATGGTGATCTGTCGTTCGCCGCCATCGATGCGACAAAAACGGCTGTGGCTGTTGCCGAAACACCGCGGGTTACCGTCATTCCCATCGGGCCACTCCGATCGCTCCGAAATGATCCGGAGTGGATTTCCAACCAAGACTTCGTGCTGTACGGCGATCAGTCGGATCTCTCGGATGATGAGCTCCGAGTTCTGGGAGGGGCCGAAGACACCGACGAAGAGTTTCCCAGTTGCGTGCGCATTGCGGGGGGACGTGGCTTTGGGTCGGGGGTTCTGATCGGCCCCAATGTGGTTTTAACAGCGGCTCATGTGATTTCGCCGGAACGTGAAGCCCAAGGTGAGGCACATCGGGTCATCCTCGGATTTGATGGCAGGCCGGGGCATTACAAGAAGCTGGTGGTTTCCAAGAAGGTGATCCGGCACCCCGACTACAACGAAGCAAAGCGCGAGCATGACATTGGCCTGATCATCCTCGACGAAAACATTCAGGATGTTACCCCGACCCCCTTGTCCGAGGGTAAAGACTTCAAGGCCCTGAAGCGAGTCGTCGTGGTGGGCTACGGCCTCAATGAGTTCGGCGATGCCGGAAAACGGCGCAAGGCCCTTTTGATCGTGGGAGGGGAGCCGACCAAATATGGAGCCCATGATTATGAGATCCTCGCGATGGCCCAGGGGGTTGATTCGTGCAAGGGGGATAGCGGGGGCCCCTGCCTGATTCGGCAAGATCGCAACGGCAAGGCCCTTTATTGTGTGGCGGCGGTGGTCTCACGAGGCATCAAGGGGCGCGCCATGTGCGGCGAAGGTGGAATCCAGGTTCGCGTGGATCTTCACCGGCCTTGGATCATCAAAACCGCCCGCGAGTTCGGCGGCCAGTTGACGGTGCATTCGCAGGGGATGGAAACAGGGAGTCCGGAAAATCCCGCGCTCGACCTGAAGGGGGTGCAGGCAAACCGCCCAGAGCCTTCGGGTCTTTCTTACTGAGCAGGAGATTCCGATGCGTAAAGGTGCTCTGACGATTTTCCGGTTGACGATCCTGCCAATTCTTGCGATGTCTCTCTCGCTTGGCTTTGCGCGGACCGGCAATGCTCAGGAGCATGTCCTGGAGCCTTCCAACCGCGATTTCTACTCCCTCTCGCCGCAAGAACGACGCGAAAAGCTGGACACGGCCTATCAATGGGCCAAGACCGTGGCGCAAGGAGACTCGATCCGATACGAGCGGGAATTGCAAAACGCGCTGGGGAATGTCACGGGCCAGTATCCACGTTCCGCCGCGATGCAGTTTTCACCCCGCCTTCGTCTCTATTACGAGCTCGTGCCATACAACGACGGATTCGGCGCGCGGCTAACACAGCCCCCACTAAGAGATTCTCCCGTGAATCCGATCGGGCTCGAGCCGGGTGATATGATCATCCAGCTTGATGAGAGGCCGATCCTAGCTCCCGCGGAGCTCGAGAATCATTACGCGGAAACGAGCGTCACGTTCATCAACATCCGGACGGGACAGCCTGGAGTGGGACGGATTATCTTGCCTTGGTTCTCACCTCCGAAACCGTCGGGATTCCTGCTCGGGATCACGACGACCGCCGCGCGGGCTCGTCATTATCCGGTGGGTGTGCCGGTGACATCGAAGACCGCGATGGTCAACAGTCTGGGGGTGCGGGTGGTCGAGGTCATTCCCGGCAGCCCTGCGGCGCTTGCGGGGTTGAGAGTCGACGATGTGATTCTCACGGCCGGTCCCCGTGCGGTCACCGATAACAATGCGTTGCACCAGTCCGTGGTAGAGTCGACGGGGAATCTGCCGATGACGATCGCCGCTCCCAATGGCATTGTTCGCACGCTCGTCGTTGATTTCCGGATCGCTCCCAAGGGGAAATAGTAATAAAATCATGAGATTTTATGTAGGTAAACTTGTTGACAATAGGAATGGAATCGCGGAGTGACGCCCGCCGGAAATCTCTTAAGCCTGACGCGGTATGAAGACGTGTTTTGGGGGACACGGGTGGTCCCCACCAGTGCCGAAAGCCTGGACCCACTGGTGGGGATTCCCGGTGCTACGCAACCAGCTTCTTTACAAGGTATTGCCTTCTCCCTTTCTCTTTCTCATGCGCAGCCCGACCAATAGCCACTCGGCTTTGTTACGGTAGGGTTGGGGCCATTTTCTTTGGGCTCGTGCACAACCACCTTTGTGCGCAAATCGCAAAAGTTCCGCCCTCCTCCCTTCTCTGCTCCATGCCATTGAGAAAGGGGTGTGCGGATGCTCTAACTGGGCTGCCATCGACTCCAGGAAAACCGAATTTCGCTGCGCCGGGCGTCAGGAGACCGGAATGTAATTTGGTAAGAATTCAAAAAAAGTCGGAACAAAAGGTCCTCTGCCCGAGAGTATATGGGGTAGACGCCGTCGAGCGACTTCTTCCCCGTGCGATGAGAGGCGATCTGGGGGTTGGGGAGGGGTCTTCGAGGTCTCGGGTGCCACGGTCCCGGGACAATGGAGACTCCTCCTCGGCCACTCTCTGCTTCTTGCCTCGAGCCATGTTCGAGGGGAGGATGGGAGAATTGCTGCGCGGTGGATGATGAGTGCGCACGAGGCCTGTTTGGTGGCAACACAATCGAGAGAAGTCGCCCTGCAACAGCTCCACTCGCTCTTTGACGGGGGGAGCATGGCCGGGCTGACGGACGACCAGCTTCTGGACCGATTCGCGAAGCGATTCCCGGATCTTGCCGAGCCGGCGTTTGCTGCGCTCGTCGAGCGGCATGGTCCGATGGTGCTAGGGGTCTGTCGCGCGGTGCTTCGTGACGAGCACGATGCGCACGACACCTTCCAAGCGACGTTTCTGGTCCTGGCACGGAAGGCGAGGTCGCTTCAAGGGCGAGGTTCCGTAGCCCCCTGGCTGCGCTTCGTGGCGCGCAGGATCGCTCTACGGGCCCTGGCAACCGAGCACAGACGCCGGGCGGTCGAGCGTAAAGCCCTCGAGATGGCCGATCGTCCCACGAGAAGAGACTCGTATGAAGATCTGGGAGAAATCCTCCACGCGGAAATCGGCCGGCTGCCGCAGCGGTATCAGGAGCCTGTCGTGCTCTGCGACCTGGAGGGATGTTCCTACGACGAAGCGGCCGCGTCGTTGGGCTGTCCGGTCGGTACGGTCAAGAGCCGGCTGGCGCGCGCTCGTGGGTTGTTGCGCGACCGATTGACTCGTCGGGGAGCGGCCCTGGGCCTCACGGCGCCGCTCGCTTTCATTTCGGCGGAAGCCGTGGGAGCCGTCCCCCCTGCTCTGGCCAGAACGACCATCAGGGCGGCACTAGCCGGCGCGATAGGGTGGAGGGCGACCGCCGGAGGAGCGGCCGTTGCGTTATCGAATGCGGAGATCAAGGGTATGGGACTGTTCAAGATGAAAGTGGCTGGTGTCTTGTTCCTGGTCTCCGGCGTGCTGGCGACGGGGTTCGTGGCTTTGGCCCGCGCACAGGGGGACGCGAAGCCGGCGCGGGCCGACGTGCAGACCCCCGGTCTTCAGCAGACTCCGGTGAACAATCCCCTCGCTGACGACGCAACCGGACAACTTGCCAAGCGGCTCGAAGAGAACCCGGTGCTTCGCCCGCATGGGACGTTTCGGCTCCAACTCTTCATGACGGACGTCGCCACGGGGAAGACGAGAGTCATCGTCGACGAGCCCGGGCAAGGGCACGCGTTTTGTGGCTCCCCGTTCTGGTCAAGCGACGGCCGCCAGATCCTCTTTGATGCGACCCCCCAGGCCGATTGGCAACTCTCCCGCGTGATGGCGATCAGGCTTGAGGGGGGGCCGCCCAGGGTCGCGCATCTTGGCATGGGCTGTTGCCCGAACCTCTCTCCCGATGGGAAGCGCATCTTCTTCCTCTCGAATGAGAAGAACGTCGAGACCGGTGTTTACGCCATGAACGCGGACGGCTCCAACCGGGTCCGGCTGGGATCGTACGGCCGGCCCAAGCTGTCGCCGGACGGGCGAAACCTTCTCATCACCAGTTTCGCCAGCCCCGTCAGCGCCTCGGTGATGGACCCGGAGACCGCGGAGGAAAGCCGCCTCGAGTTTGCCGACTACCAGATCTTCGCGAAACCCAACTGGGCCGACGCGAAAACGATCGTCGCGGCCATTGGTGCCGAGACGGCGGATACCATCGCGCTTCTTGATGTGAGCATGCCGGAGGAGGTGAAGGTCAAGTCGATCCTTTGGAAGAAGGGGACCGGCATCGACGTCATTCCGGCTAATCCAGTTTATCATGTCGGCACGCGCCGCTGCGTCTTCGTGGGCCAAAGTCAAAAAGGGTTGGCTCTCTACACGTTCGTCGCGGGAGAATCGCCAGCCCCAAAGCGACTTGAGCCCGAAGGGTTTGACGAGAATATGGGAGATCTCACCTTCTCTCCAGACGGCCGATTCCTTCTCTTCAACTCCAGCCGGGCCGGTCAATAACCGACGTGAGCGCTCTCTTTGGAAGACCCCTTCGGTATTTCGCCCCATTGCGCGAAGGGTGAAAAACTCCGTCACCGGCTGACGGGCTTGAGCCACCACTCTTCTTGAGAGCCGCTGGAAGCCGCGAGCTCGCCGGCTCTTTCCGGCGCGTCGCGGATGTCGAGCCAGAGCAAAATGATGCTGACGGCGGAGGCGATGACAAGGAGCCATTCCCCGGGCTTATTCCACCAGGCGAGCACTCCTCCCGCCGAGAAGATGAGTGACATCGCCAGGAAGAGGAGAGAGAGGAAGCGGTGGAACCGGCCGACGTCGGTCTCGTGGAACTCGGCCAGCGAGCGGTAGACCCGGCGGCCTTCGTCGTGCGGGGTACAGAAGGCTTTTAACGCGCACTCGTTGCACGACGAGGCCGGGGCCTTGTAGATGGCCAGCTTGTCGCGATCGTCGAAGGTGTGCAGGGTGAGTAATTCCCCCTGAGGGCACTCGTAGCGGTCGAGCTCGGCATCGTAAGCAAAGCCGGTGTGGGCGTATCGCTGGGCGCGCTGAAAGTGCGCCCGGGCGAGAAACTCCAGGATCCAGCCGCCCCCCCAAAGGAGGATCACATATCCCAGGAGCATGACGAGGCCCAGGTCGATCGTCAAACCCCGCACGTTGACTGTTGGCAGCATCGAAGGGAACCTCCCGGATCGTCAGATGCCGGTGGCCGGTGTGACCTCGGTGTAGAGCGTGGCCTCAAGCGCGGTTCCCGTCTGATCCGCGGGCGGCGTCGTTTTTCGAGTCCGCAACGCGACCTTCAGGGTCAGCCAGACGAGTGGCGCCGATCCGCACATGAACACGACATCGCCTGGCATTCTCGCCCATGATAGCCAGGGGTAGTTGCGGAACCATTCGGTGCGGGCGTGCCAGTAGCCGTTGGTAACCACGTCGCCAAGCTGAAGCACGCCCAGCGGGAAGAGATGCCCCAGGATCATCAGCATCAGGCCGATGTTGGTCGCCCAGAATGAAAATCGCACGATCCCCTCACTCCAATCTTCAGGGCGGGCGAGGTAGCGCGTGCAGAAGACCAGGAGGGCCAGGGCCAGCATGCCGTAGACCCCCATGAACGCCGCGTGGCCGTGGTTCGAGGTGAGCAGCGTACCGATCTCGTAATAGCTTACGACCGGCAGGTTGATCAGGAACCCGAAGACCCCTGCACCGAGGAAGTTCCAGAAGCCCACCGAGGCCAGGAACAAGACGGCCCAGCGGTGGGGGAATGGTGTGCCGCCGCTGACCTGGTTCCGGTTGCCGAGCTGGAGGAATGACCAGGCCTCAACGGTGAGCAAGGTGAGTGGGATCACCTCGGCGGCCGAGAAAAAGGCCCCGAGGGCCATCTCAACGGCCGGGCCGCCGCTGAAGTAGCAGTGATGGAGCGTTCCGACCATGCCGCCGATCGAGTAAAGCATGACGTCGAAGTAGATCAGGCGCGTGGCGAACCGCTCCGAGACGATTCCCATGAGCACGAAGATCAGGGCGACCAGCATCGTCGTGAAGAGCTCGAGGAAGTCTTCCACCCAGAGGTGGACGACCCAGAACCGCCAGAAGTCGCCGATCGCGAAGGTAGACTGGGTGTGCGTGAGCAGCCCCACCGCGTAAAAAGCGGGGATCGTCAGCGAGCTATAGAGGAAAAGCCAGGGGAGGTTTCCGCGGCTCTCGAGTATGAGCCGGGAGTGTAATCCGCGGTAGACGATCAGCACCCAGAGAACCATGCCGATGATGAGCAGGTACATCCAGAACCGCCCCAGCTCGAGATACTCCCACCCCTGAGCGCCGAGGAACGAGCGGAGCCCGCGCGGCAGGAGGTCGTGATAGCTAAGGAACTCGCCCCCAAGGCTACCGAAGACGACCACGGCCAGAGCACTGAGCAGCAAGATCGAGAGCCAATTTTGCCCCTTCGGCTCGCGCCCGGCGATCAATGGGGCGAGAAAGATGCCGGCGGCCAGATACGCCGTGGCCACGAAGAAGATCGCCAGTTGGAGATGCCAGGTTCGGGTCAGGTTGTAAGGGAGCCACTTGGGCAGGTCGATGCCGAAGAAGCCCCCCGCCTCGACCATGTAGTGCACCGTGGCGCCGCCGAGCAGGTTTTGCAGCAGGAAGAGCGCCGAGACAACGAGGAAGAACCAGGCGGTGACACGCTGAGCCGGCGTGAGAGGCACCGAGGCCGGCGGCACGAATCGGACCTGCCGCTCTTCAGACTCATGCCAGCCGATGGTTCGCGAGAAGCGCCCGTAAACACCCAGCACGAGCCCGCTCCCTCCCAGGAGCATGACCAGCGAGAGGGTGCTCCACATGATCGCGTCGCCGGTGAGGGAATTGCCGGCCAGTTCTTCGGGAGGCCAGTTGTTGGTGTAGGAATACGTTTTGCCGGGGCGGCGGGCCACCCCTGTCCATGCCGTCCAGGCGATGAAGGCCGTGATCGCGCGGGTGTCCTCCGCGTTCTTGATCATGGCAGGCTTCAGCCCTTCGCCGCTGGCCTTGCGGTTGTAAACCAGCTCGCCTAAGTACTGGTGGATCTCATCAAAGGCCGAGACCTGGCCGCTGGTCCAGGTCAGTGTTCCGGTCTTGGGATCGTACCGGTTGGCTTGAAGCTCGTCGCGCGTTCGCCCGCGTGCCCGCTCATCGCCACCATACTTCTTGATCATGTGTAGCGCTGTGCGATGCAGGTAGTCGGCCGTGAAGTCGGGGCCAAGATAGGCGCCATGGCCATACACGGTGCCGAACTGCATCAGTCCGTAGGTAAGGAACTGTTCCTGCCCGTGCAAGATTTGCTTGCCGGTAAAGAGCACGTTCCCCCCCTCATCGACGATGCGCTCCGGGATCGGCGCGTAGTCCTGGTAGATCCGGATCGCGGAGAAGCTCAGGAATGCGAAACCGATGATGAACGTCAAGATCGCGCCCTGTAACCACAGGGGAGAAACCGTCATGGGGCGGCGATTACTGGTCATGGTCACGAATTCCTGGCGGTGACGAATTCAAGGACGCCGTGGCGGGAACCTGAACCTCGAGGGCAACGGCCACATCGCAGCGCCACTCTGATGCAAATCTCTCTCGCCGGCTCATTCGGGGCTTCAAGCAACACCGGGAAACTCCCCGTGCCGCGGTTTTCCTTCGGCGTCTGCCTGCTTTTGCTCCCATTTTTGCTTGCGCGGAGCGGAAAACGCCAACGTACTTTGCCTGTTCCTCCGGCCGGGTTCATCAGCCAAAGGGGTGGCGAATTTCATAGTCTCCGATCCTTCCGGAGACGCTTCCTCTATCGAGGATCTCTTCTCACCTCGCTGGCCCAACCTGGCCGGGAACCGCCTTAGATTACTTCAAAATCGGATCCCGAATGTCAAGGAGTTCGTCTCCGAAGAATCCAGCCAAAGCGGTGTGACGCAACCCGCCTGAAGGTGTCAGCCGGGGGATCTGGATCACCTCGACCTGCCAGGCGAGGCTCATGGTCTAGAGGGGGGAATGGAAGGAGGGAGGCCGTCAAAACCGTGCTGCTTGAGCTCCTCGAAATCTCTGGGGTGAAGTGTGTCGGCAATCAGCGCGAGCACATCCCCTACATGATGGGCGAATTCCTCCATCAGCTTGTAGCGCTGGAAGTCGGCGATTGCGAGAAGCCTTGGATCCTCGCGGACCAGGGCGTCAAGCTTGGCGAACTGCTCTCTCCAATACCTGGCGCACAGGGTCCGATCGACGGGATTCATCATGTGAGCGTCTTTCAGGCGATAGACGCGAACGCGCTCCCGGAACTCGTGGTCGGCTCTCTTGCAGTTCCGCCAGACCTCGAACAACTCGTACATACAATTGGGGGATTGCAAATATTTGCCGCTCAGGATGACGAAGATGCGATCTCCGGTTACCAGTCGGTCCATGAACTGCTTGATGCTGTCTCCGAGGGAGATCCCGGTGACGTCACGCTGGATTGTCATTTTCCGCTGAGTAGCCTCATCACAGAGGCGGTTGACGATATCTTTGCTCTCATCGTCCCAGGCGTACGAGACATAGTAGGCCATCTTCGTCTCCGGAGGGGGTGGACCAACCTGTAACTCTCTGGAAGGTGCGGCTTCTTGAGGTTCGAGTTCCGTGGTCTTGGGCCGGCGCGTCCGCTTTGTGGGGGGCCGGCGAGGTCGCGCCGGCTCGTCGATGTGCCAACCCTGGTGGCCGGAACGTTCGAGTTCCTCGGTGATCCAGTCGCGAAGTTGCTCCAACAGTTCCTTTCCCTGGCCGCCACGTGTCGAGACCACGATCCGTCCGCTCCAGTCGTTGGGGATTTCGCTCAGTTGTTGCTCGATCATGGCGCGGCTGTTCGTGGTTTTCTCATAGAAGCAAACGCCGTATCTCCAGTACACGGCGCTGTCTTTCGCCCATTGCCCGATTCGACTGAGGATGTTGCGTGAGATGCCCTCGTGCAGAAATGGAATCTTGACGGTGAACTGTCCACGCGGCGTCTGCCCCGCCCAGACCGCGTCGATCTCCGGCGCGATTTCACGGCGATCGGGCAAGAGATCGGGAGCGACGTACTCTGTCTCCAGCTCTCCATGAGGGTCCCGCGTCCGATGGACGAAACAGATGCCGCAGGATGTCATCAAGCTGAGAAAAAGCTCCTGTTCTTCGAACTTGTGGTTTTGCCATGCCAGCGATTCGAGGATCCTTCGAGTGAAGCGGCCCTTGAGATAGCGGAGCGGGTGATAACACTTCTGGCGATGGAAAACGGCGTAGATGGCGTCAAGTGCCCACTGTTGATCGAGTATGATCTGATCATCGAACATGTCCTTATGGTAGAAGACAATCCCTGATTTGTACAGGTAGTCCAGCAGCATGGCGGGATCGCTCACTCCTCCGTTCTCGACGCAAATCTGCCGGAAGAACTCCTGTGACAATACGCGGTACTTACGAGTGGCAACTGAGCGGGACGCGTCTTCGTCTCTCATCGCCTCGAGCCTTCGCTTGACCTCCAGGCGTCCCTTGCCAATGACGACTTCCCCTGCCGATCGCCGGAGCCACCGCACGGCGTCCTGAAGGGTCTCGTCGAGAGCGCCGCGGCCGCGATCCGCCAGGGCGCTATAATGCAAGACTTTGCGGAACGAAAATGCTTTGAGAGCCTCGTCAGTGACGGGCGGATGCAACTCTTCGACCTCGGGCACCTCGCACATGTTCTGCACGATCAGCACAGGGCAATTTGCGCCGCCGCCGTGACGAACGTGCTCCATCCAGTAGGTGAGAGGGTGGTTGCGAAAAGTCATCCCATCATGCTCATGCGAACGTGAGTTCTCCGAAGGGGGCGTCCAGACCAGGATGACGAGGGATTGCGTGCGCAGAAAGAGGGCGTGTGTTCCATGGTAGAGATCCTGTCCACCGAAATCCCACAGATGGAGAGGTGTTGGTTGTTCTGTTGATACTCGTTGCTGCCCGTCATATTCAGGTTGCTTGTTCTCTAACGAGTTCTCCGTTCGCATCGGGAGCATGGCTGTGGTCACCCGGATGCCGTGCGTACTGTCTGCATTTGATTCGAACGACTTGCCTCGCAGCCGCCGGCAGATTTGGGTCTTTCCAATGCGACCATTACCCAGTACGAGTGCTTTTACGTCCGGCAGCCGCTCTGGTCCACTCTCTAGATCGCGCAGGTGCGCGCGAAGAGACTCCAGGCAATTGTCGAACGGGCCCGAGGATAAGACCTGTGTTGGAACGCTCGAAAGCGGTGTGCCGTCTAGATAGAGATCTTCAAAGGAATCCCGCCAAACTATGGACATGGGGATTTCGCGGACTTTGGTCTGGGAGCAGTCTAGCGTTGCGAGTAAGGGGAGATTTTTGAGAGGTTCGAGATTTTGCACTTGAGTGTCGGAGCAATTGAGATCTGCAAGTGAGGAGAGGTTTTTGAGAGGTTCGAGATTTTGCACTTGAGTACTGGAGCAGT